>ERZ1034791.120-NODE-120-length-11288-cov-6.344432_pt1 | contig 11288 bp, 8 predicted proteins | sample MGYA00520649_ERZ1034791 | MGnify/ENA primary metagenome ERZ1034791 (study PRJEB33766, sample SAMN09781683) | gut metagenome | biome: gut microbiome | host: Homo sapiens | place: Madagascar | study: EMG produced TPA metagenomics assembly of the PRJNA485056 data set... | reverse complement strand
ATTTCGTAACCAATCTCAAGAACGAGCGCATCTTCAGCTCAGAATTCAGCTACCTGTATCGCAACGCATGGCTGAGTGCCAACGTGAGCGGTTACTACAGCCGACTGGAGAACGTTACGGAATGGCAGAACTTCTACAACGATGATGAGAATTCATTCACCTACGTGAGCATGACCGGACTGAAGAAGGAATACTATGGTGTAGAGGTGGGCGCTAAGATCAAGCTCACTTCATGGCTCGACCTGAAGACCCTGGGCGCTATGAGCGAGGCGAAGAACATCAACAATGTAAATGCCGTATACATGCTCTCAAAGAGTGCTGAGGTTTACCAGGACAAGGCTTACGTGATGAATATGCGCGAGAGTGGCACACCGCTCACAGTGGGAAGCATCGGTCTCGATGCCCACGTAAACGGATGGTTCGTCAACCTCAATGCCAACTACTACGACCGCATCTACCTCTCTTATTCTCCAAGCTACAGATATGAGAAGGTGCTGACCAACCGCCAGGCTGCCTACAAGGCATTCCCTGAAATCTTTGCTCCTACTACACTCGACGGTATGAGTTGGACTGAGGATGCTGTAGCCCAGGAGAAGGGTCACGGAGGATGGATGGTTGACCTGAGCATAGGCAAGAGTGTGAGACTGAAAAAGGGTTCTCTCAACTTCAACCTCATGATTACCAACCTGCTGAACAACCAGACCATCGTGACTGGCGGATATGAGCAGAACTCACGTTCAAGCTATACACTGGATGCTAACGGCAACGTGAAGAATCCACGCCTCTACCAGTTCTCTAAGAATCCTAAGAAGTATTACACTTGGGGTACCAACGGCATGTTCCAGGTATCTTACAGATTCTAAGGAAGAGTTTCTCTTTAACATAAAGAACAGGGAGCAATCCCGTTTCTCTATAACAATAAAAAGAAAGAACAATGAAAAAGATAAAATTCATAGCATTGGCATTCCTGGCACTGACTCTGGGGTCGTGTATGGGCGACGGTTATGCTGACCCAGACCTGACCGAGAAGGTGCCTGCAGCTCCATATGGCAACAACAGCCTGAGGGAGAAGAATGTGATCAGCATAGCAGATTTGAAGACCCAGTTTGCTACGGTTATCAACAGCGATAATGGCTACAAGCTGATTGAGAAAGACATGATGATCAAGGCTGTAGTGACGGGCAATGATGTCAGTGGCAATATCTACAACCAGGTGAGCGTTCAGGATAAATCCGGCGCTATCATCATTGCCATCAACGGAAGTGGCCTGTCGGGTTATCTTCCTGTTGGCCAGGAGATTCTCGTAAATCTGAAGGGTCTCTATATCGGAAGTTACAAGAAGTTGCCTCAGATTGGCGGTGTGAATACCAAGCTCTCAGATGGAAGTCTGGGTATGGGCAAGATAGAGCGTGCCATCTGGAACGAGCACTTCAAGATTCTGAACCCTGGCGAGGCTGATGCAAGCACGGTAGTGCCAGAGGAGTTTGACCTGACAAAGCTTACTGATGCAGCCTATATGGATGCTAACGTGGGCAAGCTGATGACCCTGAAGAAGGTGAAGTTTGCTTCTGCTAACGGCACAAACGTATGGGCGCCAGATGATACCAATACGAGTCTGGAACTGATCGATGCCGAAACGGGCAAGAAGATCAGCAGCAGCAATCTGGTAGTGCGCAACTCGGGTTATTCTAAGTTTGCCAACGAGGTGGTTCCACAGGGCGTATTCGATATCACCGGTATCTTCACCCGTTACAATAACACCTGGCAGATTGTGCTTCGCAACACGGATGATTTGAAATCGGTAGTTCTTGCCTATCTCAGCGAGCCGTTTGATGCCAGCCAGGGCAATTTCACCATCGACAACATCAAACTGGCTGATGGTGTAGAATTTGTCTGGAAATGGGCATCTGCAGCTTACGGAATGAAGGCTTCAGGCTATGTGAACGGTTCAAAACAAGAACTCCAGTCACGTCTCAAATCGCCTGCCATCGACCTGAAATCAGCCAAGAGCGCTAAACTCATGTTCGATCAGGCTATCAATTTTGCTTCTGACATGAAGCAGGAATGCAAGGTTCAGATTTCTACAGATGGAAAGACATGGACCGACTTGGACGTACAGGGTTATCCTACAGAAAACAGCTGGACCTTTGTTTCATCTACTGCAGATTTGACGAAGTATTGTGGCAAAACCATCTACATCGGTTTCCTCTACAGCAGTACTCCAACGGGTGCTCCAACCTGGGAGGTCAAGAATTTCGCAGTAAAATAACCGGATTCACTTCTATAGATATAAATAATAACAATATTTAAAAAGACAATAATATGAAAAAGTATATATTTTCAGTTTTGATGGCGGCAATGGCTGCCTTCACATTCAGCAGCTGTGAGGACGTTCCTGAGCCTTATACACTGCCTACTCAGCCTGCTGGTCCAGGAAACACAGATCCTAACCAAAAGGGTTCTGAAAGCAATCCATATACTGTAACAGAAGCCATCGCCCTCATCAAGGCAGGTACAGCACCTTCTACAGCTGTATGCGTAAAGGGTAAGATTACAGCCGTAACTTTCTTCAACGCAACCCATAGCAGTTTGTCATATAACATCGCAGACGAGGGTTCTTCAGATGTTATCGAAGTATACTCTGGCAAAGGCAAGGATGGTGCAAACTTCTCTTCCAAGGATGACTTGAAAGTTGGTCAGACCGTAGTAGTAAAAGGAATCGTCAAGGCATTCACGAAGAATGATGGCACTATTGTCAATGAAATCGACAAGAACAGCACCATCATCTCTATCGAGAATACAGGAACTACATCTCCTGATACTCCAGCAACTGGTAAGGGTTCTCTCAGTGACCCATACAACGTGGCAGAAGCTATCGCAGCCATCAAGGCTGGCACAGCGCCTACTACACAGGTTTACCTGACAGGTATCATCTCAGATGTTGCTTTCTATAATGGGAACTACAAGAGCATCACCTATTACATCTCAGACGATGGCAAGGGCAAGGACATGCAGGTTTACTCTGGTAAGGGACTGAACGGCGCAGACTTCGCTTCTAAGGAAGATTTGAAGGTGGGTCAGAAGGTTACTATCCTGGGTAAGATTATGAAGTTCACCGACAAGAACGGAAATGATATCATGGAGGTTGACAAGACCAGTTCTATCGTTAAGATTGAAGGTGAAGGCACAGGCGGTGAGGTTAAGCCAGACCCAACACCTGATACACCAGCCAGCGGCAACATCGAAATGACAGACGCATCTATCTTGAGTGGCAAGAGCGGTGATGTAGAACTTGTAGAAAAGTATTATAATAGTCAGAATGTTACAAACGAATCAACCTGGTACACTTGGAAGATTGGCGACACCACCTTTAAAGGTGCTAAAATTTGCATTTCAGAAGGCAAGAACGGAAAGGGCATACAAATGCAAGGTGATGCAGCTGATGCAACCAAACAGGGTTTCCTGTTTAATGCTACAGCCTTTGCCAAGGAGATCAAGACCGTAACAATCCTGTTCTCAACAAAAGCAACTTCTACCTATGCCCCAAGCTACACCCTCTATGCTGCAAAGGCTGCAAATGGCAAGGATACAGCTATCAAAGGCAAATCTACCAATGAGGTTTCAGGTGATTTCAAGACCTATACAGAGACTTTCGACTTGAGCGCTCAGAACGTCAAGCACTTTACTCTCAGCAACAACACGAAAGGTGCTCTCTACATCGAGAAGATCATCATCACATTGAAGTAATTCCCCTAGTAGATATTATGTATTAGAAAAAATACTGATCCCCATCGTCCTCTACCCAAACAGAGGCGATGGGGATTTCTTTTCATCCATTAAAAACATAGGTATCAGGAGGGAACGCGAACCTACGTATCATGCTCTTTTCTAAAATATTTCTTAAAAAGAAGAAGAAATATTTGGTGGTTTCAGGAAAAAAGCGTAACTTTGCAGCCTGAAATTGATAACAGGCTATAATGGGCATGCCCCGATAAGGGACACGAAATGATGCAACAAGCATCCCCATGACGTCTAATTTTAATAACCCAAATAAAAGTAAAAACAAAATGAAAAAAGGTATTCATCCAGAGAACTATCGTCCTGTAGTATTTAAGGATATGTCTAACGGCGATATGTTCCTCTCTCAGTCTACATGCAAGACTAACGACACTGTTGAGTTCGAAGGCGAGACTTATCCAGTTGTTAAGATTGAAATCTCTAGCACATCTCACCCATTCTACACAGGTAAGAGCAAGCTCGTTGATACAGCGGGTCGCGTAGACCGCTTCATGAACCGTTACGGCAAATTGAAGAAGTAATAATATACCTTTTTTATAAGGATATATTTATTATCGCAAAGATACAGAGTGCATTCCAGCGTAGTTGCATATACGTAGGAATGCACTTTTTTTCTCTCACTACTATTTCTCATACAATCGATTTTCTACATATCTCTATATATAGAAAGCACTAAATCTTTAACTTCAAAACATTATCGAGAATTATGAAGCATACTAAGTTTTTTATCTTCGCGCTCGTTGCTGCGATGACGTTCTCTGCTTGTGGTACTGATGATTCGCTGCAGTTCTATTTTCCAGATAACGGCGGTACTACTGGTGGCGAATCAACCGACAAGAACAATACAAACAAGAATGTGGCTACTGCCAACATGCAAGAAGTGGTAAGAAACGCTATCAGTGGTTTGGAATTTCCTAAACTAAAAAACAATGGTACCAGCTATGCAATCGTTCACATAGATAAAACCACAGGTATGTTGAACTATTCTACAGAATGGGACGACAACATGAAGAGCCAGAGATGGAGCTGCTATACTTTCCATACAGGAAACAATAAAACCAACGTTAATAGACCTGATGATGATTATCCATCTGATACAGATTTAAAGTCTCTATATGGAGTGGTAGACTTCACTTATGATCCATATAAAGGCAATGGAAGATATGATCATGGACACATCTGCCCATCAGGCGACAGAAGATTAAACAGTACCCAGGAAAGACAGACAGACTTTCTGACCAACATGCAACCACAATATGCCAAATTCAACCAGAACGGAACATGGATACAAATGGAGAACGCCTTGAGGAAAAAAGCCAATGCTATAATAAATGACAAGGATACTCTATTTGTTGTAAAAGGCGGTACTATAGACAGTCCTGAAAACATTATTGAATATATCAACGGAAGACAAACGGTCTATACTGCAACAACAGGTTACATCCCAGTACCAAAGTATTTCTTTGTAGCAATATTGGAAAAAACGTTTGATACGAAAAGTAACAAGCACAAATACAGTGCTTTCGGCTACTGGTTCCCTCACGAGAACAAGGCATTTGAAAAGGGCGATAAGCTCGGCAAATATATCGTAAACATCAAGACGCTGGAAGACAGAACCGGCATCGACTTCTTCTGTAATCTCCCTGATGGAATCGAGAAGGAAGTGGAAAACGTAGATGCAGAAATCATCAAGAATCTGGGGTTTTAAATAAAAGGCTATATACAAACAAAGAAGAGGGTGTGTCATAAGTCTGGATAATAGTTGGCGCATAACAGTTGACCAACGCATGCACATCAGCTGTTGTGCATGCGCATATCAGCTGTTATGCAAGCGCACAACAGCTGTTGTGCGGCCGAAGATACTGACTGTCTCAATAACATATCCTATCTCTTCCAACAACATATCCTATCTCATCCAACAACAAGAAGAGGGTGAATCATAAACTTATGACACACCCTCTTTCTTTTGTTTATATCATCATCTTCTTGGCAACTTCTTGATAGCATGTGGCATGAATGCCCTGCCGGTAGCCTTACCGAAGCTAGGAGCTACGGAATCGGTTGCAGCAGAACGGGTCTTCTTACGGGCTCCACTCGGATCGTAACGCTCCAGATCGATTTGCATCACATCACCCTTAGCTGCTCCTGTTCCTATCATATAACCATAGAACACATCACGGCCCTTTTCTTCACCCAGATAGAAACCATACTGCTTAGCACCTGCATCCATCACATAGGTAGCCCCAGAATCATTATAACGGATATAAATATCACCATTCTTATCGATGTACCAGGTAAACTTCAGAGTCTGGGTTTCACCCGTTTCTTCAATATAATCCTGTTCTATACCATCACCACTGAGCGAGTTAACCTTATCACCCGCCTGATAGAACGTCATCTTGGCATTGAAACTGTAATTGTCACGTGACTGCCCATCCTCTGCAAGCTCAGAGAGCAGCACAGAGCCTCTCCAGTCGCCAATAAGGGTCTGAGCCTCCGACAGCAGGCAATCATCCTGAGAGCCGTTAGAACCGTTGTTCCAGTCGCCCTGATTCCATCCCCAGCCACCATGATTATAGTCATCATACCAGTAATCATCATCATCACATGAGGTGAATGAGAAAGATGCTGCGGCTATCGCCATCCACATCCATATCCGATTAAACTTTTTCATATCCTGTTTCCTTTCTTCAAACTAAATTCCTTATTGCCTTACTTCACTACAAAACGGCGAACAGGCTTCTGATTATCATCTGCCACCTTAACATACTCTACAGAATCCTTAGCTCCGCGAGAAACAATCTGGGTGTTCTCCAAGCCCGAATGCTGCTTACTGTAGCCCCAACCGTCATCGTAGTCCCAATCGTAGCCCCAGTCATAATCGCGCCAGTTATAGCTGTAAGAATCGCGATAAAGCTCGAAATAAGCACGGTTGCCGTTATCAGCCTCTACATATCCAGAGAACTTGCGGTCGCCCAGAGCATAGTCGTAAATCACAACATCACTATTCTCATCAAGAAGAGTGATATAGATGTTTCTGTTGCGTACTGTCCAGGTAATACGGTTTGCTATATAATTGTTGCCATGCCAGTAATTTCTATCAAAGTAATCGATCCAATAGCCTGTACCGGAATAGAAACCATCATTCTGGTCGAAGCGGATTACCGAGTAGAGGGCCTTCTGATTACCATATTCTACCAACATATTACCCTTCCATGTACCATCGAGGGTGTATGCAATATCAGAATCATCATCACATGAGGTGAATGAGATACTCATCAAAGCTATGAAAGCCATTGTGAGAAGAGTAGTAAACTTTTTCATATCAATTTATCAGTTAAGTTATTTATATTCTTATATCTTCTAATTATTGAGCTCTCGAAGAACAGCATTCTTTCTTGAACTCGATGCAAAGGTAGTGGATTTTTCGTCTGCATCAAAGGGGAAAAGGATATAAACTGAGGGGGAAATCCCTATTCTTTCAAAAGCAACTGCTTTTTTGAAGATATTTCTCTTTGCCTAGAGTGGTATTTCTTTCGGTTTTGATGGTCTTTCTTTCTCTGTATCAAAGATTTAACACCTTCTTAACACATTGTATCGATAATTTTCGTATCTTTGCATCATAAATAAGTAATAATTCTAAGAACATGCTTTTAGAACATAGTAAATTCTAAGAATCAACTCAACAAAATGAGTTTCAACAGTTTATTAATTATACGTTAAACCTTTAAAATTATTAAGTTATGAACAAATTTTTACGCTATTCATTATCATTGGTTCTGGCATTCGTAGCTAGCGTTACGTTTGCACAGGAAGTAACTTTTGACTTTGCAGGAAACAATTGGAAACTGCCAGTCTCTAAAGAACAAGGCATTACCAATGCAACAGATTTCACCAATGGCACGTATACCATTACGGTCAGTGCACCGGAAAAAGCATACTATCTTGCATCAAACAATGCCATCATCTATGGAAAAAAGGACGCATATATCAACCTTCCTAAGTTTGACTTTGATGTAGAAAGAATTGATATTATCAGCCCTGCTGGAGGATCTGGTAAAACTACCAGAAACATTTTTGTTGGTAATAAAGCTGTCAGTACACAAACAACAGGTGCTAAAGGTACACACCAGTACGAAATTGCTGCAGACAACCAGGCTGCCAATACGGTATATACCATCAAAGTTACAAATGCCAACAATGACCAAATCCAAAAAATTCTGATCTGGAAAAAGGGTTCTGCCAAACCTATAGAAACAAAGAAGGTAGATAACATTGCTGCATTTAAAGCTATTGGTGTCGGCAATAAAGCTATTTTGACTTTAAAGAATGCACAGGTACAATATGTAGGCACTGGCGACATCTATATCGTTGATGAGACTGGTGGTATAGACATCTACCAGAGTTCTCTGTCTTATAAAGCAGGTCAAATTCTCAATGGAACAATTGAGGCTTCTTATGATGAATTTAAAAAACTTCCAGAGTTAGTTAACATTGCTGCTTCAGACATCAAAGTTACAGATGGTATTGTCAAGCCTATCGAAATGACGGTAGAAGAGGCTGCAAAACAGGAAAATGCATGCAAACTTGTTACTATCAAAGATGTTACTCTCGTAAAGGCAGTAGAAGGCGAATACACAAACTATTACACAGATGCCGAAAAGACAATGCAGATTTTCGACAAGTTCAAACTTGGTTACAAACCTAATACGGAGACTGCAATGGACTATACAGGTATCATCATTCCATTCAATACCAAGATAGAACTCGCTCCTACTGTAGCTCCTACAGCATCAACTACCGGCATCACTAACATAACAACAGATGAAGCTGTAAAGAACGCTCCTGTTTACAACCTCGCAGGCCAGAAGGTAACCAAGGCTTACAAGGGTGTAGTCATCAAGAACGGAAAGAAGATGATTCAGAAGTAATCAAATTCTAAACAACATATCCTTATACTGCTCCCCCGATATTCATTTATCGGGGGAGTTTTTTGTTAGGCATAACATAAGAAGGAACCACCAGCAAATCAACCAAATATTACCCCTATAACATGAAAAGTGGAATAATTTAATGCAATAACATAAAAAAATACACCTAAAACTACGATATCTCATTTATTTTCACTACCTTTGTTGCGATTAATAAACGAAAATTATATATCACCCTATTAGGACTGCTCTCTACCATCATGACAGCAGCTGTACCCTACTGCGATGTGAGAAAATTCTCTATCACAGACGGACTCGCTGCCAATACCATCTCAGACCTGAAACAAGGTAAAGACAACCTCATGTGGTTCAGTACATGGAACGGACTGTCGTTCTATGACGGCTACAGCTTCCATACATTCAGAGATAACCCTGATGATATTGACGTTCTGTCAACCAACCGTATACTGAAAATAGAACCATCCTATAACAACAACGTGTGGTGTATCACATACGACCACCAGCTCTACGTATACGATACCCACTTCTGCCGGTTCTTTGCTGTTGGACAGAAATTCAACGAACTGTTTAACATCGACCTGCGAGTGAGCCAGGTATACCCATTGAAAAACGGAGCTACATGGTTTACTTCAGAAGATGGAAAATATATCATCCGATCAAAAGGAAAAACCTTTGATGAGCGGAACATAGAACTCATCAAAGTAGGAGAAAAGGGACTCAGAAGCGGAAATGTATGGTACATCCATCGAGATATACACGGAAGAGAATGGGTGCTTACCGACAAAGGCGCATACATATATCATTCGAAAATTCCAAGCAAACTGCCTTTCAAATGGCTCAGAGGGGTGGGAGAAGATGAGTTCCTGGCAACTGAAGACGGCAAACTGGCAAAATATGACCTGCAGAACCGACTCACCATGATACCGATGCCGGAAGGCGTAACCCGTATCAACCAACTGAAAAATACAGGTTACCAACTCCTGCTGGCAACCAATCTGGGTGTTATCATCTACAACCCGCGCACCTTCAAGTTTGATATCATCAACGTACAGAGCCCGAGTCAGCCTCTGGCAGAGGTAAAGAAGATTTATACCGATGATTTCGGTATGGTATGGGCATTTACAGACGGTATGGGAGTAACCCTCGTCAACCCGAAGACCGGACAGAAGCAGTGGCTCTTTGCCGATCAGGACGACCCGATGGACCGCACAACCTGCGAAAGCAATTTCATCACACAAGACGAAAACAAGACCCTCTGGGTAGTGCCAAGAGGAGGAACCTTCAGTTATTTTGACCGCAAGGCAGGAAAACTGGTGCCTTATCTGCTGAGAAGCAATTCATCGGGCAACTACCGCATACCGAAGATTACGAAATATGTACTCTCAGACCAGGGAATCCTCTGGCTGACAGGCTCTCACGACCTGACACAGGTAGTCTTCAAATATCACCCTTACATTATCAACAAGCTGGATGTGGGCGAAGACGAAGTGTTCTCGGTAAATGCATCACCAGACGGACATATCTGGACAGGCTATCACAATGGAGTAATCCAGGTACTCAACGCCTCCTACCAGCGTATCGGATACCTTTCGCCAAGCGGACAGATTGTGCCACAGCAGGTAAACTTCGCCGAAACGGGCATCTACTCCATCTACTTCGATATCAAGGGAAGAACATGGATAGGAACCAACGGAAACGGTGTATATCTGATAGATAAAATGCAGGTAAGACACTTTACCTACGATGCAAACGACCCCGCTTCACTGCCATTCGACAAGGTATTCGACATCGTAGCCGACCGCACCGGACGCATCTGGATAGGTACCTATGGTGGCGGTATCGCCCTGGTAAATGAGGCAGCAGACGGCAGTATCAGCTTCATCAGTAAACGAAACGGACTGCCTTGGGAGAAGCAGCACTACGACCGCGTACGCCGCATCTGCTGCACCACTACGGGAACCATTCTCGTAGGTACTACAGATGGTCTCATCACCTTCAGTGATGCCTTTACAAACGCAAGAAAGATCAAATACCACAAGACCTACTACATACCGAACGATACAACAAGTCTGGCTGCAAACGATATGAACAATATCATGGAGCACACCAGCGGCAAGATGTATATCTCGCAACAGGGCGGCGTGATGGAAGAGATTGTGAGCAAATCGCTCCTGCAAGACAACCTGAAGATGAAATACTTCCATGCCATCGATGTTAACGAAGGCATCGTACAGGGCATGGTAGAAGACAACCAGGGAAGAATCTGGGTAATCAGAGAATCGAGTATCGACTGCGTAAACCCGAAAACGGGCCAGTGCAATGTGTTCGGACCAAACGATTTCGACTTCAACATGTCGTTCTCGCAAAGCCGTCCTTACCACGATCCGGCAAGCAACAACATCTCGGTAGGAACCCCGATGGGACTGATTACCTTCAATCCGGCTACGCTGAAGAAGAGCAACTACCAGCCTAAAGTCATCTTCAGTTCCCTCCATTATAGCGGAGAGAAGGAGTCGGAACCTATCCTGCACAAGGATA
>ERZ1034791.117-NODE-117-length-11362-cov-4.457327_pt1 | contig 11362 bp, 8 predicted proteins | sample MGYA00520649_ERZ1034791 | MGnify/ENA primary metagenome ERZ1034791 (study PRJEB33766, sample SAMN09781683) | gut metagenome | biome: gut microbiome | host: Homo sapiens | place: Madagascar | study: EMG produced TPA metagenomics assembly of the PRJNA485056 data set... | reverse complement strand
AGGTAAGAATATTCAAAAATATCGAAAATTAAACAAGCTGACTCAAGAAAAACTTGCGGAAGCTGTTGATGTTGATATTAATAGTATTAGTTCGATTGAACGTGGACGATATTTCCCAACTCCAGATAATCTTGTGAAAATATCAAATGCATTAAATGTTCCGCTTTCAGAGCTGTTTACTTTTAGCTCTCTTGCAACTTGTGAAGATTATGAAAAAGAGATAAAAAATAACATAAATTTAATTCGTACAGATGTGGCAAAACTCTCTGCTGTAAATGCTTTTATCAAAAATATTTTGTAAAAATTATCCCAAAATATTTGCAAAATTTTTTCTGTTAATAATTGTAAAATTATTCACCTGAATTAGTTAAAAAGTATTATATTTTTTATCCATTTGTGGTATATATATTTTGTACATAAATGGATTATATTCATATATAGTTCAGTAGATTGGAGGAAATAATGGCAGTAGGTCAATTCGTTTTTATGTTACACAGTCACCTTCCATATTATAGAAAAGCTGGAATGTGGCCGTTTGGAGAAGAGAATCTTTATGAATGTATGTCAGAAACATATGTTCCGCTTCTTAATGCTATTTCAGAATTGTATGATGAAGGCATAAAAGCGAAGTTAACCGTTGGTATTACTCCAATTTTGGCAGAACAATTGAATGATGAACATTTGAAAAATGGATTTGTTGAATATCTTGATTCAAGAATAGCAAGTGTTTCAAAGGATTTGGAAAGATATCCAGACCCTAAAGTTCCTCATTCTCAACATTTGAAATATTTAGCAAAATACTATTTTGATTGGTTTAATAGTATCAAAGATTCTTTTGTAAATAAGTATCAAATGGATTTGGTTGGTGCTTTTAAAAAGTTCCAAGATTTAGGATGTATTGAAATTACAACTTCTGGTGCTACTCACGGTTTTTCACCATTATTAGCTACTGATAATAACTTGAATGCACAGTTCAAAGTTGGTTCTGATACAACAAAAAGATTATTTGGTAAAAAAGCAAAAGGTTGCTGGTTACCAGAATGTGCTTATCGTCAAGGTTATGAATATATTGGTAAAGATGGTCAAAAACACTGGCGTCCTGCTATTGAAGTAACTCTTCAAAACAATGATATTGAGTATTTCTTTACAGAGTCACACGTAATCGAAGGCGGAAATTCTATTGGCAGTCGCCGTGTAGTTGGTGTTTATGGAAATATTGAATACATTCCACTTCCAGAAAGAGAACCAACTGGTTATGATACATATTCAGCATATTGGTTACCAGATGCACAAGTTGCAGTTATGGGTAGAAATGATAGAGCAGGTTATCAAGTTTGGTCTGCTGCTGATGGATACCCTGGTGATGGATGTTTCAGAGAATTCCATAAAAAAGACGATAAATCTGGTATGAATTATTGGAGAATTACTTCTCCTAAGACCGATTTAGGTGATAAAATGCTTTATGATCCAGTTTTGGCATTGAACAAAATCAATGAAAATTCTGATCACTATACAACAATGCTTTACCATTTGCTAAATGATTACAAAAATTCTCATAATGGCAAAGAAGGTTTAATTATGGTGTCTTTTGATACTGAGTTGTTTGGTCACTGGTGGTTTGAGGGTATTGAATTTATTAAACAAGTAATTAAAAAATTCAATCAATATTTACCACAAGTTGAAAGAATGACGGCTGGAGAATATTTACATGCTCATCCTCCAACAGAAGCTATTCAAATTCCAGAATCTTCTTGGGGGCAAGGTGGTCATTTCTATGTATGGAACAACCACTTGACCGAATGGATGTGGCCTATTATTCACTCTTGCGAAAAACGTATAACATCTATTGCAGACAGATATCCAAATATCCCAGATAATAAACTTTTGCATAGAGCGTTGAATCAATTAGCGAGAGAAAATTTATTGTTGCAAAGTTCAGATTGGCCATTCTTGATTACAACATGGCAGGCTAAAGATTATGCGACAGATAGATTTAGAGAACATGTTGATAGATTTGAAGAAATTGCAGATATGATAGATGCAAATAATATCGATGAATCAAAATTACAAAAAATTGAAAGTATCGATAATTGCTTCCCTGTAATTGATTATAGAGTTTATCAATCAATTGAAGAAGGTCTAATTCCTCAACAATCAAAGAAATTAGCACCTTTGTATAAAGATTAATTTAATTTAGGATAAATAATATTTTACAATTCATTTTACAAGCCTTGGTTTTGACTGAGGCTTTTCATTTGAAAAAATAAAATAAAATTATCGAAAAAAAACTCTTGCAATTTTTTTTTCAGCATATATAATAAAGAAGTAACCGAAATTGATGGGAGCGTAGCTCAGTTTGGTTAGAGCGCATGCCTGTCACGCATGAGGTCGCGAGTTCGAGCCTCGTCGTTCCCGCCATTTAAAGAGACTTTTAAGAGTCTCTTTTTTAATGCAATAAAAAACGTTCCAAAAACATTCCATTTTGGTATTTGTTTAAGTTAGTTAATAATAAAAAAGTTGCCTACATTGAGGCAACTTGGGCAGGCTATTTTAGTAATTCTTAGGTTGCAAAAACTCTATTAAGCTCTTATTTTACAAAATCAGAAGTATTATCAATGTCGATATAAATATCTTGATTTCTTGGGTACCACGGATATTGATGAAATAACAAAAATGCTGTCTGAAGAGGTTAAGGTTAAAAAATCATCTGAACTCAAAAACACAATTGGATTTTAAACAAAGCCCACCCACATTCCACCACCTCTATTGCAACGTGGAGTGTGGTGTTGGGAGGGTGTTTCTTTTTCGCCCACGCTGATAATTTCTCTCGATTAGCCAAAACAAGTACGTTTTAACATTTCTAACCAAAATAATTTTCCGGTAGTTTTCTTTAAAAATTTAACTTATTTATCCCTTTTAAAGTCTAAAAACAAACTATTTCAAAACAGAACTACGGCAATTACTACTTGTTTTTAAAACAAAAATTTATACCGGAGGGAAAACTAGGCTAACGAAGTTTAAACTACCTTTATGGCAATATTGTGGCAAAATACCGGCATTGATGTGAACATTACAAAAAGCTCTGAATCTTTGCCTAATAAAAACTTCATCCAGTAACTATAACAAAATATCCGCAGAGAGGCCGCTGACGCGAGTTTACAGGTGGGCTTCAGTATATTTGCATAAGTTTCTACAATTAAAATGTTAGTTTTCTTAAAACTCGCAGAAATTAAAGTTTAAACACCGCAATTCTTGTAATAGAAATGTCGCAAAAATGCAAGTACCTTAGAGGGAAATGTATCTAGGTGTGTTGTGAAGAAGTAAAATGGCAAAATGTGCTTTATAAAAATATTGTCAATTTATAGAAATATTATTTCAAGTATTTACATGTAAATACTTGAAATAATACAAGACATGGTTTATACTATAAATATGGATACTACTAAATCAAAAATGAAAAAGAAAATATTATCTGATTCAAATTTCGATAGAATTTGGTCTATTGATGATTTTAAAAATTTTCCACGTATGAATGTTCTAAAAGCATTTAGTGATTTAGTTAAAGAAGGTGTTTTAAAAAGAGCAAAGCGAGGTTTTTATTTTAGAAGTAAAAAAACTATCTTGGGTGAAACTTCTTATGCTGATACACAATTAGCTTTGTCTAAAGCAAAAAACAAATGTGAATTTTATTGCATATCTGGGCTTGCTGGTTATAATGAACTTGGCTTAACAACGCAAGTTCCTAACGATATTGTAATTGCTTGTGATTATAATTTAAGATCAGAAAAGAAGATAAAGTACATTTATAGAAAAAGACCTATTAATGGTGGTAAAAATGAACGAATTGTACTTGATGCAATAATAGATATCAAAGTGATTCCAGATACAACAATCGAAAAAACAATTAACAGAATAAAAGCATTAATAAATAGCAATCGAGTTAGCTTGAAATCACTTGTTGAGTCCGCATTCTATGAAACAACAAGAGTAAAATCTATTATAGGTGCAATTGCAGAAGAATTAAACTTTGACTCTAGTCTATTGAAGAAATTAAAAGAATCCTTAAACCCTGTTTCTATGGTATACTTAAATGTAGGAAATGCGTTAATGTATGCTAATAATTGGCAAATAAGGGCTGAGAGGGAATGAGATACCTACATGAACATGAAGATTTTAAATATTTTATAAATAACACTGCACGTCTGGTAAATTTAAGTGAATTCATTGTTGAAAAAGATTATTGGGTAACATATTTGCTTAAAAATCTTGTTAAATCAGAATTCTCAAATGAATTCGTTTTCAAAGGTGGAACTTGCTTATCTAAAGCATATAATTTGATTGAAAGGTTCTCTGAAGATATTGATTTATTGATGCTTGAAACAGAGAAAACGCAATCTAAGACTCAAAAAGAAAAGCGTTTGATTGCTCTAAGAGAATATATTGATGGGCTTAAGGACCTATCTTATGCCACAGGAAGCCGTTCCGCACTACATGCCGCATTTAGATTTTCTTTCCCTACTCAGAGTACGGTCATAACTGATTCAGTAGGAAAGGAAATTTTACTAGAACCTGGTTATAGAGGTGGTACTGTTCCAGAAATTCAGAAGAAAACAATTACTTCTTATATCGAAAAACTTGTTGATGGGAAGTTGGAAGATTATGATACAAAGCCTTTTGAAATAAATGTTTTATCTGCCGAACGTATTTTTGTTGAAAAAGTCTTTGCAATTAAAGAAATTTATGACAAAGATAACGGCGAGACTCTCCAAAAGAAAACCCGCCACTATTATGATATTTACAGATTATTGCAAACTAATGAAGTTCAAGCTTTATTAAACGATAAAGCAAAATTAGAAAGCATTGTTGTAGATATAAATGAAATCAGCAATAAATACTATAATTTAGCCCCTGTTACCTGGGAAGAATTAATAAGCCATATTGCATTAAAACCCAATGACTTATTATTTAATAAGTTAAAACAAGGTTATAAAAATGACAAAGACTTGTATTATAACCAAATTGAATTTGAGGAAATAGTATCTACTATAAATAGTTTGTAATAGTACATAAGTAACAAGTTTATTAAAAGAAAAACGAACAAAAAACATTCCAAAAATAGTTCCATCAACTCCTCAATAGTCAAATTTTTAAAAAGTAGGGTTTCGGGGAAAGCATTGTATATATTGACTTTTAAAGATTTGCCTTATGCCTAAAATAAACTCCAAAAGCCTCTTTTACAGCTGTCACGCATGAGGTCGCGAGTTCGAGCCTCGTCGTTCCCGCCATTTAAATAGAGTCCAGATAGGGGCTCTTTTTTAATGACACATATTAGTTGTATTATTTCGGCAATGACCGTTTTGAAATTATATTAATCTAAATAAAATCGTATGTTTATTCATGTTAGTTATGCTAATTTAGCAAATTGTGTATTTGGATTGGTAAATCTACCCTTATAACATCTTTCAAACAATTTGGTAACATCATCTGTATATTTATCTCCTGATAATATACCTTTTATATATTCTCCTATTAATTCACCTTCAGATTCAGTTGCGTAACGAGAGACTTTAAGTGCTGTCGCAAAATCTGTTGGATTAGTAAATCCCGTTTTAATTACTTGTTCCAAATCACTAAATGGAGTTTTTCTAAAATGTGTAACATGTCCTAATTCATGTAAAACCTGTCCATCTAAACCTATTGCATTTCTGGTTTGATAAGCATTAGCTCCAAGTAATATTTTTTGTTCTTTACGTAAACTCAATAAAGCATGAGTTGCTTTTTCAATATATTCTTCTTGTGGAAGATTATTTAAATTAATGCTAAGAGATTTTTTAATATAATCTGTTAAACTATCTTTTGTCATCAACAAGGCATTTTCTTCTTCCCTCGCACATTGCAATAAATTATCAAAATCTAATTTTGCTTTTTTAGTTAACTTGCCTTGTTTCCACAACCGAAAATATCTATTTAATGTTGCATCGTATTTGTACGAAGAAATTAAATTTATACAATCCCGACCTTTAGAATTTACTGACAGTTGACCATTCTTTTTGAAGTGATTTATATACTCATTAATTTTTTTATCAATATTATTGTAATAATCCCTATTAATTTTTAAAGTAATTTCATTTGTTTTTTCTGCAATCAGGGTTTCAGCAGGACATTCTAAAGATGAATATTTGCCACAATCACCTGTTATTGAACTAAATTCTACTTTATCAGGGATCTGTATCTTACCCCTAGATTTTTTTATTGCATTAGTTATTGATAAATTAACTTGGTTTGCAACTTCTAAATCTGGAATGTCAAAACTTTTTATGCCAAGTACCTTTTCAGCATATTCTTTAGCTTCTTCTATTGTTTTAGCTTTTTTGTATTTTATTTTAAGCAATTTTCGTGTTGCTGGCATAGAAAAACTTTGCCCATACTCTTTTCCCGTTTGATTAACTAGATTTTCTACTTGAATAAGAGTTTTGTTATCAGTAATTGTACCATTTTGAAATACTGAATTAGGAGTTCTTTTGCTACCTCTAACATATGGCTTAAGCTCTAAAACTCCGCGTGAGACTCTTTGTTTGCCTACAAAATTTTTAATGCATCCAAACAAATTTTCACCTAAAGTTGTATTATTTCTTCTCATAAAGAAATTACTCAATTTTGATAAAATTTTCATCTTTAAAATCCCCTATACCTATATAAAGTATTTTTCTCTTAAAAAAATTACTTTTTTATTAAGAATTTTAAAGTTGCCGAAATAGTCAAACTAGTTGTCTTAAATAATCAAACCATGTGTCTTTTTACATTAGTTTTTTGCAAATTATGTCTAGAAGATTGCTCCTCTTTTTAATAAATCTGCTTTTGGCATTTGATATGTTCTTCCTGCAACTCCATCTCTAAAAATTGTTGCAATTATTTTGCCTGCCTTTTCTGGGTTATCAGAAAAAGTTACGCTCATTCCTTTTGGCCCTGGGTGTATTATTTCTGACTTAAGTGGTATATTTTTAAGTAGTTTTACAATAGCATTTCCGTTTCTATTTGTAATTGACCATAATTGGTTTGATGACAAAACCCCTAATAATTTGTGCATTTAATTTCTCCTAATTTTTCCTATTTTCCCCTGTATATATAAAGTTGTATTTTTTTTAATAATTGCGTTTTTCTGTTTCTTTATCTGAAATTATTTAATATATTTTTACAAAATAAAATAAGTTGATTTATGAAAAGAAGGTTTAATAGGCTCTGTTATTAAGATAAAACGCAATCTTGACTTTTATAAATTTATAGGGATTAATGTTTTATACAGTGAACAGTTTTTATAGGAGAAAAGAAAATGATAAAATGGAAGTATTCTGCAAGCGTTGTGATATGTTTTGTTGCTATCATTACTTGCGGTTGTACGTATAAAACTATGCCTATTGTTGGGATGCCTAACCCTTGGTCTGAGTGTCAGGAGAATTACTCTTGTGCTGAGAAAATTGCAGGCTTTAATATGCCTCTTAAGCTTTCTAATTATTCAGTCCGAGCAATGAAAGATATGATTGAAGTTACTTATCCTTTGGATGAATTTAGAAATGTTGTTGTGCGAAAGTCTATTGATGAATCAAAAGGTGTTGATAATAGCGGGGATTATAATGAATATGATGAGTCAAGTCTCACCCTTTCTAACGGTGTTGAGATAAATCTTCGCAAAAAAGATGGGAAAATAATTGTAATGTATTTCGCCGCCGAAAGTGGTTGCTATTCTGCTCGTTGTGAAAAAGGAATGACTGAAAAAGAAGTTGAAGATATTTATAATGTAATTGCGGAGGTTGAAGCCTCAAAACTCCCTCCAGAGGCTTTTAAAGATTAAATAGATTGTTATACTAAGAGGCGGAATGTTTATTTAAACATTCCGCCTTCTTTAATTTAATTATTTAAATCTTACACATGTAAGACTATTTCATTTCTTTTATTTGTTTTCTTTACGTCAATTACTCTTTGGTTTGAACTCCCAACCCAGTGGATATTGTTGTCTTTTAGTTCTTCTATAAATTCCCCTTCTGCAATAACGTCAATATCGTTAATTCCTTCAAGGTCTTTAATTTGTTCCCAAGTGTAACCTGTGTAAAGCCAGATTGTTTTTTGTGGAAGTTTATTTCTAATCTTTTTTATTAACCTAAAAACTTCACTTCTATTATTTGGGAATAACGGATCTCCTCCACTGAATGTAATTCCGTCGATGTGTGGTTTATCAAGAGCTTCAAAAAGTTCTTCTTCCGCTTTTTCATCAAATGGCAAACCACCTTTTTCGTCCCATGTTATTGGGTTTTGGCAGTTCTTGCAATGATGATTACATCCTGAAACCCAAAGAACTACTCGCAATCCATCGCCATTTAGCATATCGTCTTTTGTTATATTATGGTAATTCATCTTACATACTTACCCTATCTTTAATCTCTTCCATTTTTGCGGCATTCAAACGAGTGTCACCTTTTACTCTTGAATATGACAAGTAACCATTCATTCTTTCAATTTTTGTTACGTTTTTGCTTCCGCATTTTGGACAAACTTCCATATTCAACTCTTGGTGTCCACAATCATCACAATATGCTAATGACAAGTTTACACCTTCATAGAAACCTTTATCCATTGCACGTTCAATCAATGTTTCTACTGCTTTAGTGTTGTATGAAATTGGGTATTTTACGTATTGAATTTTTCCACCGTTTAACAATTCCCAGAATCTACCTTCCAAATCTTGTTTTTCGATAGGTCCAATGTCTTCTGTTACGTGGCAGTGGAAGCTGTTTGATACATAGCCTCTGTCTGAAACTTTATCAATTACACCATATTTTTTACGGAATTGTTGTACTTGCAAACCGCAAAGGTTTTCTGCTGGTGTACCGTAAATTGCATAAAGGTTTCCATCAGCTTCTTTGTATTCGTCAACTTTTTTGTTGATATAGTGCATAACTTCTAATGCAAATTCGCCATCTTCTGCTAGTGATTTTCCATTATGAAGCTCTTGCAATTCATTTAATGCTGTAATACCAAATGAAGCAGTTGATGATTTCAAGATAGGTTTAATTTTATCGTGAAGTCCTAAATGACCTCCGTAAAAACCGCCTTCGCAGAATCCTAATGGGTTGATAGAAGCTCTCATTTCTCCAAGATAATCATAAGTTCTCTTGTGTAAGTTTCTAATCATTTCCATATAGTAATCAAGTACTTCATAGAAATCTTTTCCTTCATGTTTAGCTTTTGCATAAATCATTGGAAGGTGAAGACTGATTGCACCAATATTAAATCTACCTACAAAAATTGGTTTATCATCTTTGTCAGCAGGTTTCTTCCCTCCTCTTTCGTACCAAGGTGATAAGAATGCTCTGCAACCCATTGGAGAAATTACTCGTTTGTATTTTTTGTACATGCTTGCGATGTAACCTTCTCCTGTTAATGATAACCAATCTGGGTACATTGTTTTTCTTGAACAATCAACACCTGCGTTGAATAAGTCTTCTAATTCTCCACCTTTTCCGTGTAAGTCTTTATCGTATAAGAATACGATTTTAGGGAATAATACTGGACGTTTGCAATCTTTTTTACCTTGTCCGCCTTTTCTAACGTCAAGCATAATTAGAGATGCAAGTTTTTCAAATCTGCTAGTACCTAGACCCATTGTCATAGTGATAAATGGATAATCTCCACGGCTTGATGCTACTGTGTTGAATTTGTATTCCCAACCTTGGAAACCATCGTGGAAATCTTTTTCAACATCTTTAAGTGCTTCTTGTTCAGCTCTTTCTTGTGCTACACCCATATCTATGTATTTTGCAACTTTTTTGTCAAAAGTTTTTTGAGCATATGGTGCAAGAATTTTATCAACTTCTGGAACGGTGAAACCACCATATTGTTGACTTGCTGCAGCCATTACGATATCACCGATAACGTCAAAAGCAACTTCAAGTGTTTTTGGTTCATTGTACCAAATATTACCCATTTCAAATCCACCTTTTAAAACATTCGCAACATCAAATAAGCAACAGTTCATAGTATCTCTTCTTGCAGACATATCGTGGATGTAGATATATCCATCACGGATGGCCTGTAATTCTGGAACAGTTAGGAAGAACTTTTTGTATAATTCTTTGTTTAACTGATTGAAAATTAAGGATCTTTTTGTAGAAACTAACGCAGAATCAGAGTTAGAGTTTTCTTTATCTCCAATGTACATGATTTTTTGGCTTTCTTGATAAACTTTATCAAGCATGTTTACAAAATCAATTTTATAATCTCGGTAGTTTCTGTAACTTTTTGCAACTTTTGGGTTCAAGTTTTCAAGAGCATTTTCAACGATGCAGTGCATTTTGAAAATTTCAATTTCTTGTTGTTTAGTTTCCAATACGCTTGAATTTACAAATTTACAAATTTCATCGATTTCTTTATCTGAAAATTCAACAATCATTCTAGCTGCTGATTTTTTTACAGCAGATATAACTTTTTGAATATTATAATCTTCTTTTGTTCCATCTTTTTTGATGATTTTAATGCTGTTCAAGCTTGGTCGAGAGGTAATACCTACGACTTTATTCATTGGGTTTATAGATTCCATAGATTTTGGCTTAGAAATCATTACCCCGTCAAATTTCTTTTCCGAATTACTTGTTGAATTAAGATTAACTACTTTTCCACTACTAAGATTCTGCATAACTATCTCCTTTTTGATAAAAGGCAGAAATAGGATTATATACGTAATATAATAACTATTTACTTCTCCCAAATTCCTGTCTAGAGGCTTTATTCCCCCAATTAAGTATTCCGACTATAACGGTTGTGAATCAGTGGACGATTTTCACATCTCTTTCCTTATATTGTCATGTCTATTCTACTATAAATTTTTAAGTCATGGAAGAACTTTTAATAAAAGTTAAACCTTTTGATGGATATATTTCTTAACAATTGTTATAATTCTTTTGTAGCAAGGAATATAGGGCTTTCAAAAGATTGTGCTACATTCGTCGTATTCATGCGGTATTCGGCGAATTTTTTAGGTACAAAATTAATCCCAAATTTCTCTGGATTTATTGTCCAAGGTGCCGCAGGTTCATAGGTAATTGGGATGAGATAATACTTTTCAACACATTTGTATTTTCTTTGCAAAAGTTTACCATAGCGGTCAGAGTCTTTGTTGTCTTGGTCTGTGGTGATTGGTAGTGTCGAAAAGTATAGTTCTGAGTGGATTTCTAGCTTATCCATATATTCTAAAATTTCTTCCAACTCCGAATTGGAGTAGTAAAAAGTTTTATGTTTTTTGCGTAATTTTTCGTCGTAAAATTCAGGGCTGATGGAGATTACAGAATTTTTAGAAAAAGCTTTAGAATAT
>ERZ1034791.115-NODE-115-length-11439-cov-3.319835_pt1 | contig 11439 bp, 17 predicted proteins | sample MGYA00520649_ERZ1034791 | MGnify/ENA primary metagenome ERZ1034791 (study PRJEB33766, sample SAMN09781683) | gut metagenome | biome: gut microbiome | host: Homo sapiens | place: Madagascar | study: EMG produced TPA metagenomics assembly of the PRJNA485056 data set... | reverse complement strand
GGAGACGACCGCTGAAAAAGAAAGGAACGAATAAATGAAAATGAAATTCAACGAGAGAAATGTTTGTTTTTCCGTAGCGGTTGCCCTGCTGGGCCTGACACTGTTGTTTACAGCTTGTGGTGCATCTACGGCTGAGGCAACATTCGACAACAAGCCCTGTTACCACGTCACGGTCTACTCTCCTGAAATCGAAAAAGTGGGCTATGCCGGAAGGCGGAAACCAAAGTATACTGTCACGGTGGACAGCTTTAGTGAACTGGTGCCAAGCAGCTATTCTTATGAGAAAGCGTATCAGCTGCTGCAAATTCCTCTGGAGGATGGCCGCTTCGAGTTGGTGTCCACATCTCTGGTAGAGATCGAGTATTACTGAGGAGAGGCGTGAGTATGAAAGCTGTCTTACTGAGCATCCGGCCCAACTGGTGCAAGCTGATTTGGAGCGGGATGAAAACCGTGGAGGTACGCAAGACCCGCCCGAAGCTGGAAACGCCGTTCAAGGTGTACATCTACTGCACCGGTGCCGAGACATGGTGGCAGAGATTTCCAAAGACCGGGTTACAGAAGATGGAAGAGTGCGTCATCGGTACATTTGTCTGCGATGAAATCTACAGAATCGACAGGGACTGCGTTGGGTTCAATTTCACGGCCTCGAGTCTGAATTTTCCGGTTTACACCCTGCCGGAAAACAACGACGAAGAACGTAATGCCAAGCGAGAAGAGCTTACCACTTGTCTGACCGATGCAGAGCTTTCCAAATATCTCGGTATTCACCCGGGATATGGCTGGCACATTTCCAACTTAAAAATTTGGAATGAACCCGTAAGACTCAAAGATTTTTGGGGCATGAAGCCTTGCAAGCACGGCGGCGACTACTGTACTTGCCTGCAATGGGACAACATGAAGGAAAAGTGCTGTGCATCAAGATACATTTCCCGCCCGCCGCAGAGCTGGTGTTACATGGAGGATACGGAATAATGAGAATCCAATCATTGAATCAGCGCGATGATGCAAAGAAGGATGATGGCTCTGCAGTGATAGAGCTGAACGGTCTGGAACTCATTGCGCTCAACAATATCTTGTCCAAGGTCTCAAAAGAGGCAGAATGCCGTTCTAAAATGCTTTTGAAAATGACCAGAGTGGTACATACCGCAAATTCCATCGTGCAGCATGGCAGCCTTGACAAAATCGATTTTCACAAGATGGAGGAGCTGGCATGACCTACGAGGAAAAGATAAGCTGGCTCTCCCGCTATCGGGAAGCCGAAAAGCTCTACCAGCGGCTCTCCTACCGGCTGGCAGAGGCTCAGGAAGCCACCCGGCACATCACCCAGAACCTCAGCGCTGCGCCGGGCGGCAGCAAGGATGGGCAGAGCCTCGCCCGGGCAGTAGAGCGTGAAGAAGAAGCCGAACGCCGTGCCTACGCACAGCTGGCCGTCTGTGACGCTCTGTTTGAGGAAATTGATGCTGTGCTCCTTCAACTGGACAATAAAGCTTACTGCGCCCTACGAAAATACTTTCTGAACTGCCAGACGTGGGAACAGATAGCCCATGATATGAATGTCTCTACGCGAAGAATCTACTTTCTCCGACAGCGAGCTATCGAGCAGTTGGAAATTTGAAAAAGTGCAGTATCTGTTCATTGTAGGGTCATTCTGAAATGTGCTAAAATAGTACCATCGGCAGAGCCGGAAAGGCCACCCGATATACGCAGCCTCCGAAACTTTTCCTCCATCATGATGAATTGCTCCTTTGGACTTTTTGCTGCTTGACAGGCATTTTTCTCCTTCTTGAGCTTTCTGAGGCTGCTTCAAGGATTTTCTTCCCTGCACAGAAATGTGCGGGGATTTTTTATGCAGCCGTAGCTCAGTCGCGAGAGCGCTGGCATGACCAGACGGACGGAGGGCCGCACCCTCCCGGCTGCTCCATTTTTGTGCAGGAGAGGTGGTGAGGATGACCGACAAGCAGGCACGATTCTGCGAAGAATATATGGTCGATTTGAATGCGACCCAAGCGGCCATCCGCGCCGGATACTCCCCAGCAAGTGCCAAGACCGTGGGGCCGCGATTGTTGGAGAATGTTGGAGTTCAGAAGCTCATCGCCCAGCTTCAGGCTGAGCAGAGTCGCCGCACCGGTGTATCTACTGACCGGGTGGTGCGCGAGCTGGCAAAGATTGCATTCGTCAACGCCGCTGACCTCATCGACCCCAAGACCGCCTCTCTCAAATCCGATGCCAGTCACGATGACCTTGCCGCTGTGCAGTCAGTCAAGGTCAAGATGTTCGGCGAGGATGGGCTTGAGCAGGAAGTGAAGCTGGCCGACAAGCTCCGCGCGCTCGACCTGCTGGGCAAGCACCTCGGGATGTACAAAGACACTTCCGAGAAAGACCCCGCCGCCGATGCACTGGCAAAGGCGAAGGAGCTGCTGGGAGGCGTAGACAGTGCCATTGACTGAGTTTCAGCAGGAATATCTGCGCAACTGTGATCACCGCTGGAACGTCAAGACCGGCGCGACCCGCTCCGGCAAGACCTACCTTGACTGCGCCGTCACCATCCCGAAGCGCATCTGCGCAGCCCGGGGCGAGGGCCTGCTGGTCATGCTGGGCAACACCCTCGGCACACTGGAACGCAACGTACTGGAGCCCATGCGCGGCCTTTGGGGGCCGGAGCTTGTGGGCGTCGTCCGCACCTCGGCCTCCGGAAACATCGTGCAGCTCTTCGGCCACAAGGTCTATGTCCTCGGTGCCGACAACAAAAAGCATATTGCCCGCATTCAGGGCGCGGCCTTCGAGTATGCCTACGGCGACGAGATCACCACCTGGGACGAGGGCGTTTTTCAGATGCTCAAAAGCCGCCTGTCCTGTCCGCACAGTCATTTTGACGGCACCTGCAATCCGGAAAGCCCCTCCCACTGGTTCAAAAAATTTCTTGATAGCGACGCGGACATCTACTGCCAGGCGTACACCATCGACGACAATCCGACTCTCCCGGCCCAGTTCGTGGCCGACCTGAAAAAAGAGTACACCGGCACCGTCTACTATAACCGCTTTATCCTCGGGCAGTGGATGGCAGCCAACGGCGTCATCTACCGCCTGCTGGCCGACAGCCTCGCCGCCGGGGATGGGCGTTTTTTCTGGCCCGCCGAAAAGCAGCTGCACCCGTGGCGAATCCGCATTGGCGTGGACTTCGGCGGCAATGGCTCGAAGCACGCTTTTGTGGCGACGGCCATTCTCCCAGGCTGGTCTGGTGTGGTGGGGCTGGCGTCCCAGCGCATCGACCCGGTGGCGCAGGACGCCGATTATCTGGCCGACAAACTCATTGAGTTCTGCATCGCGGTCTTTGCCCGCTGGGGCGAGATCCAGTACATCTTCTGCGACAGCGCCGAGCAGACCCTGATAAACCACATCCGTTCCCGCCTGCGCCGCTGCAAGCTTTCCTGGCTGGCCGACCGGGTGGAGAACAGTGCCAAGATAAAGATCACCGACCGCATCCGGCTCACCTGCATCTTGATGGGCGGCGGACGCTTCTGGCTCATGCCGGAAGCTGCCACCCTGCGGGATGCCCTCGCTACGGCCCTTTACAGCGGCAAACATCCCGGCGTAGATGAGCGCCTCGACGACGGCAGCACCGACATCGACACACTGGACGCCTATGAGTACACCATCGAGCGCGATTTCAAGAGGTTGACGAACACATGAACATCACCGATTTTCTGGATCATCTGCATAAAACGCGCGGGTGGCAGCTGGATGCCGATTACTACAGCCAAATCGAGACATGGCGGCAGTGGTGGAAAGGCAACGTACCCGGCGTTCATACCCGCGCCGCCGAGTATGCCGACGGCACCAAAAAGCGCACCATTGCCTCCCTGCGGATGCCCAAACGGGTCTGCGAGGACTGGGCGAATCTGTTGCTGAACGACCGCACCACTTTCCAAATCGCGGACGCTGCCACCGCCCGGTATCTTCTGGGCGACGATGAGCAGCAGGTGGGCGGACTTCTCCGCGACCTGCATTTCTGGACGAACGCCAACGCGCTGGTCGAGAAAGCGTTCTGGTCCGGCACGGGCGCTTTCGTTTTGAGCGCTGAGAATATGACCGTCGTGAACGGCAAGGCCGTCCCCAGCCCGGACGTCCGACTCAAGCTGGACTACGACCCGGCCCCCTGCATCCTCCCCCTGCGGGTAGTGCGGGGCGTCGTGACCGAAGCCGCCTTTGTTTCCGAGTGTCTGATGGACGGCAAGCCTGCCATTTACTTACAGACTCACACCGGCAACGAGAAGCGCCGCACCATCCGCAATGAATGGTTCCGCGTCACCGACTCCATGTCCGGCACGCCGGTGTTTCCTCCGGTCGAGAAGCCCCCGGAAGGCACGGTGGAAAGCGTCACGGTAGAGGGCTCCCCGCCCTGGTTTGCGCTGTTCAGCCCGGGAGCTGTCAAGAACCTCGACGGCGGCAGCGGGCTGGGCATGAGCGTCTTTGCGGAGGCGCTGGAAGAGGCGCAGGGCGTGGACCTTGCCTTTGACAACTACCGCGAGGACATCCGCCTCGGCCACAAAAAGATATTCTACAGCGCCGACATCTGCCGCAAGGTGGTGGATGATAAAGGTGTGGAGCACTCCATCCCGCCGGACGACGATGTTGTGAGCCAGTTTGTGCATCTGCCCGGCAAAGAAAGCAGCCTTGACCAGACCAGCGAGTACCATGAATACAATCCCGACCTCCGCGTGGAGCAGAATCACCGGGCCGTGCAGGATATGCTGAACCTGTTCTCCTTCAAATGCGGACTGGGATGTCACCGGTACAGCTTCGAGGACGGCAAGGTCACGACGGCCACCGAGTACAACGGCAGCCGACAGGATCTCGTAGCCAGCGCCAACAAGAACCAGATACCCATTGAAGGCGCGCTGATCGCCATCATCCGGGCCATCCTCTGGGCCGCGAAGGACCTGCAGAAGGCCGCAGTCGTCCCCGACACTCCCATCTCGGTGAACTGGGACGACAGTTATATCACCGACGCTGAGACGCGGATGACCCAGATGAGGGACGACGCCCTCAGCGGCTTGCTGCCCCGCTACAAGTACCTCTCGGCCCGGTACGGCATCTCCGAAGAGGATGCCCGCAGACTGGCGCAGGAAGCCAAAGACGAAAACCGCCAGCCTGAGCTGACCTTCGGCGGAGGTGTCTGATGCTGGCCCCGGACTACCTCGACCATGCACCCGACCGTCTCGTAATGCTCTGGCAGCAGGCTGAGGACGACATCCTGCGGGACGTGGCCCGGCGCATCGGCAGAATGGACGCCCTGACGCCCACGGCGAACTGGCAGCTCTGGCGCTACCAGCAGACCGAGGCCGTCCGCAAGAATGTGGTGAAGCTGCTGGCCCGGTACAGCGGCAAGAGCGAGGCCGAGATACGCCGTCTGATGCAGGAGGCCGCGATCGCTGCACTGGAAGCCGAGGATGAGATATACTACCACTACGGCAAGGAGCCGACGCCCTTTGAGGAGTCAGCGCCCTTGCAAAACCTGCTCAACGCGGGCTATCGGCAGACGGCAGGCAGCTTCTCCAACCTTACCGCCACCACGGCCAACACCGTCTCCGGGGCTTTCGAGCAGGCGCTGGACAGGGCATGGCTCCAAGTGAGCAGCGGCGCGTTCGACTACAAGACCGCCGTCAAGCGTGCTGTGGACGGCCTTGCCGACTCCATGCCCTACGTCACCTACCCCAGCGGCCACAGGGATACGCTGGAGGTTGCCGCCCGCCGGGCCGTGCTCACCGGCGTGAACCAGACCGGCGCAAAGCTGCAGGAAGCCCGGATGGACGAGATGGGGGCCAGCTTCGTCGAGGTGACAGCCCACGGCGGGGCGCGTCCCAGCCATGCCGTGTGGCAGGGCAGGCGCTATCACCGGGGTGGCGCAGTGGACTATCTGGGCCAGCACTACGAGGACTTCGAGTCGGCCACCGGCTACGGCACCGGCGCAGGGCTTTGCGGCTGGAACTGCCGCCACACCTTCTTCGTGGTGTTCCCCGAGCTGAGCAGCCCGCCCGCATGGACGCAGGAGAGCCTTGAGCAGCTCAACGCCCGGAACATCGAGTACGAAGGCAGGCTTTACACCCGCTATGAGATCAGCCAGATGCAGCGCGCCCGGGAGCGGGCCGTCCGCAAGTACAAGCGCCGGTATCTGGCCGAAGACGCCGCCGGGGCTGATACCACCGCAAGCGCGGTCAAGCTCCGTGCTGCCCGGGCAGAGCTGGCCGACTTTGCTTCCCGCACCGCTGGCCGCGTGGACAGCGCCCGGACAAGCGTGCATGGGTTCGGGCGGAGCGAGGCGAGCAGGTCTGCATGGGACGTCCGCCACAACACATTGACAAATGCCGCCGGGCAAACTATCATTAAAGTCAGTAAAAGCGACATCAAAGGGCCTCGCAATGGCATCACTCAGAAAACCAACGCCAAAGGCGGCATCGACCGCAATTATTACGGCGCAGATGGACGTCAGACTAAGCAAATCAGCAACAACGGCCACGGTCATAAAGTCGAAGAAGCCCTTGGCAAGCACGGCGAGCACGCCCATGATTATATTTTTGATGCAACTGGACGCTTGATTGGCCGTCCATCCCGCGAGTTGACAGATGCTGAGCGAAAGGAGAACAGTGATATTTTATGACGGCGGATTCTTTACAGAAGGAGCTTTCTAAAGGCTGGGCAATGCTCGTCTTTCAGTATCACGGAAAAGAAGGTCATGTAGACCCTTATGGCACCCAAGACGAAAATTTCTCTTATCTTCTGTGGTACGATGGAGATGAAAAACTCGTTCACAGCATGGAGGACGTCATGAACACCCCCATTTTTGACGGTCATTCACTTTCTGAAATCGCTGGTGACATCTCTGAGATCGACTGGTGCTGACAACAACCAAATACCGCGAGCGTCTTTGCCCATCCGGGCAGGGGCGCTTTTTTCATGCCGTTTTAGCTCATATTGGTCAGAGCAGCTGCCTCGTAAGCAGCGGGCCGCCGGTTCGATTCCGGCAGACGGCACCATCGCGGCGGGCAGCGCGTACCCTGCCCGGCAACATGCGGACGGAGAACCGCGTCAACAAACCGTAGTTTCACCCAAAGAAAGGGGTTTACTTATGAAGCGTGAAGACGTAAAGGCAAAGATTCCCGGCATCACCGATGAACAGCTCAACTGGCTGATGAGCGAAAACGGCGCAGACATCAACCGCGAGAAGACTGCCGCCGAACAGTTCAAGACCCAGCTCAAGACCGCACAGGACGGCCTCGCCAAGTTCGACGGCAAGAAGTCCCCGGACGAGTACGAGGCCGAGATGGCAAAGCTCAAAAGCGATATGCAGGCGCAGGCAGACGGCTTCGCCTTCGACTCTGCCCTGAATACCGCCATCATGGGCAAGAAGGGCCGCAGCGTCAAGGCTGTCCGCGCCCTGCTGGACATTGAGGCCCTCAAATCCTCCAAAGACCGCACTACCGACATCGACAAGGCGCTGGAAGAAGCCGCGAAGGCCAACCCCTGGGCCTTCGGCGAGGCCGCAGAGGGCGGCGTCCGCGTTTCCAGCGGTGCAGAGCACGGCACTCCGCCCACCGGAGACACCGATGCCGTCACCGCAGCCTTCAAGGCAATGAACCCCGGCATCAAGATCGACTGATAGAAAGGAAACATTATGGCACACGAAGCACAGGTTCGTTATTCCAAGCTGGTTGACCTCAAGCTCCGGGCAACGCTGGTCAAGAAGGTCGGTGTTATCTGCAATAGCCGCTATGAGGGCAGCCCCAAGGCCGGTTCCGTCAAAGTCCCCGTCCGTGACACCGAAGTCGCTGTGAACGACTACGACAAGCAGACCGGCGCAGAGCTGACCGGCGGCGATACCACCTACCTCACCGTCAACATCGACAAGGACAAGGCCGTCAATGAGATCATCGACGGCTTCGACGCCGCCAGCGTCCCCGACGATCTGGTGGCCGACCGTTTGGACAGCGCCGGTTACTCTCTGGCGCTGCAGGTGGATTCGGACGGCTCTGTGGAGCTGACCACCACCGGCACGTCCTTCGGCACCACCACCGCACTGACCGAAAAGACCATCTACGGTAACATCGTAGACGCCCGTACTGAGCTGTCCAAAGTCCACGTTCCCACCGAGGGCCGCTGGCTGCTGGTCTCCCCCGACATCTATGGTCTGCTGCTGAAGAGCCCTGAGTTCATCAAGGCATCTGACCTCGGCGATGCTGTTGTCCAGACCGGCGCTGTGGGCCGCATCGCTGGCTTCACCGTCTTTGAGGATTCCACCCTCGGCGAGGGTGTGGAGTATATCGCCGGTCATCCCAACTGGTTTGCCTTCATCGACGAGTGGGCTGTCCCCGTCTATGTGCAGGACCTGAACGGTTCCAGCAAGTATATCGGCGCGTCCGCTGTCAAGGGCCGCAAGGTCTATGCCTTCAAGGTCACCAAGCCCAAGACCATCCTCATCAAGAAGAAGGCGTGACCGAACCTCTCAGTCTGCCTGCGGCAGCCAGCTCCCCTATGGAGGGGAGCCTAAAAGGAGCTGATTTTTTTGAATTACTGCACCTATGACCAGTACACTGCTTCCGGCGGTGCGCTGGACAAAGCAGCCTTTTCCCCGCTGGTCGTCCGGGCATCCCGTCTCATCGACCGATTCACCTTTGGCCGGGCAGAGCATCACGCAGCCGTGTGCGCATCCTGTGCCGCTGCTCTGACGGATGCCTGCATCCAGACCATCGACGCCATGAACGCAGCACAGAGCGCCTGCACCCCGCCGGGCGTGACCAGCGTCTCCAACGACGGCGTGTCCATGACCTTCACATCCGGTGCTCTCTCCGAGCGCCTGGCCGCAGAGACACAGAGCATCCTCCGGAATGTGCTGGGCAGCGACCCTCACGGCCTGCTGTACCGGGGGTGTTTCTGATGCATACGCCCGTCACCGTCGTCATGCTGCTGCATGACACTGCCACTGAGACAGATCAGCCGGTCTGCAAGGTGCTCACAGGATGCAGCTGGCGGGAAACGCGCCGCACCAGCAGCTCCGGGGACCCTCAGAGAGTCGTCCATGTCCGCCTCCCGCCTGCGTCGGGTTATCTGCCCTATCCCCAGTGGGCGCATCTGCCGACCGCAGAAAAGGCCGCACACTGGACGCTCAAGCGGGGCAGTAAGCTCATCTGCGGCGCTGTCCACAGTCTCACCGAGGCCGAATATGCCGCCCTCGAAAAGACGCGCACCTGCTGCACGGTGGCGGACGTCTCAGACGACCGGGGCGTCCCGCTGCCGCATTTTCATGTAGAAGGGAGCTGATGCCTCATGTCTAAGCCCGTTTTCGACCAGCCCTACGGCCTGAAACATCAGGTGGACGGTATCCAGATGGAGCTTTCCTGGCGTCCCGACTTCGGCGCAGAAAAGACTGCTGCCCTGCAAAAGGCACAGTTCGCCCTTGCGCAGGAGGCCGCCCGGCTCATCGACGCCTACGTGCCGTTTGATACCGGCGCGCTGAAAAACAGTGCTCAGACCGCTTCCAACTACGAAGAAGGCCTGCTGGTCTATAATACCCCCTATGCCCGCAAGCAGTATTATCTGCACCCTGAGGGCGAAGCACTGCATGGTGATACCAGTCTGCGCGGCTCCTACTGGGGCCAGCGGGCTATTGCTGATGTGGGCGAGCATCTGGCCCTTTTCGGGACTAAGGCCGTCACGACTTTCTGGGGAGGGATGGGACACTTATGAGCGAGAAAGCCACCATCACCGCGATGAGGGAATGGCTCAAGACCTGCCCTCTCATCGCGGAAGAACAGAGCGAGAACGGCGCAGCTTTCCGTATCTCCGGCCTCTCGCCGGAGCCTGTAGCGGAGTTCAGCATCGAAGACAGCCCCACCGACCCGGTGACGGCTGTTTTCTTTTCGGGCCGGAACCTCGCCAAGAGCTATATTTTCCTCAGCCGCCGGGACTACAGCGAGGCTCAGAGCGTCCAGATCGCGGGCAGCGGCTTTTTTGAGCATCTGACCGAATGGGCGCTGGCTCAGAATGACCGGCACCATCTGCCCCATCTGGATGGAAACAAGCAGCCTCTGCGTGTCTCTGTGACGTCCAGCGGCTATATCGTCACCTCCGACGCAGGCAGCTGCAAAATGCAGATGCAGCTGCGTCTGGAATATTACCAGCCAAAGGGCTGACAAATGAAAGGAGTTCCTCATGACTGTTACTGAAGCTGTCAAGCTGTCGGGCCTGACTCCCAGCACCAGCTATACCGGCGTGGAGACCACCGACGATTTTCTTCTGGCTGTCCAGATCGACGACAGCCAGTCTGACGTCGCGAACTGGGTGGTCTGCGCTGACCATGTGCGTGAGCACAGCGGCGCACTGAATGCCACCACTACCGACAACACCTATATCCGCACCGGCCCTGTCACCACCAAAGGTCCCGCCCAGCGCACCCTTTCTATCCAGGGCGACCGCTGCGCAGGCGACGCTTTTCAGGACTTTTTGCTGTCCCACAGAATCGCGTTTGGCTCCGGCCAGAGTGTCGTGGTTCCTTATGTGTTCTTCTCTCTGCGCACCGGCAAAGGCGAGAAGGGCGAAGGCGCTCTCATCCTGACCAGTGACGTGGGCGGCGCCGCCGGCGGAAATGCCACCTTTGCCGCTGACTTCAAGGGTATCGGCACCCCGGACAAGTTCGACTATACCACTATGGCCGCTCAGGCTGCCGACCATAAGTCTGCTATGCCTGTGTCCGGCACCGGCGAAGAGTAAGGAGGATACTACAGATGAACATTCATGGACAGGAATTTGCATTTTCACTGCTGAACGCCAATGACCTCGACCGTCTCGAGGATGCCATCGACGAGATGTCGCGGGAGAGTGAAGCTGAGAATGAGCGCTGTGAGCGGGAAAACGTCCGCCTCGGCGACCGCCTCCGTGCGCAGGCCCGCATTTCCATGCGCGGTCTGGATAAGATCCTCGGTGCAGGCGCTTCCGCACGGCTGGGCCTGAACGAGAACGACGCCAGCCTCATCTACGACATCGTGGACGAGATCGTACAGGCAGCTGCCGCTGAAAAACAGCGTCGCACCAGACCGCCCCTCCCCGCACCTCAGAACCGCGCCCAGCGCAGAGCCGAAAAGCGCAAGCACAAGCCGCCTGTGAGCTATCCGGCACAGTCTGCCGCCGCCCAGATGGTCGACCGGGTAGATAAGGCCGCGCGCCGCAAGCAGCTGCTGGCCGAGCTGTCGGCGCTGGAAAATGACTGACCTGCTGCTGGACAAACTGCCCTGCGAGTGGGCAGGCAGACCCATCGACGCTGACTTCCGGCCCATGGTCTGGCTCAACGGCCAGGCGCTCCGCCGACCCGAAAGCGAATTTGCCCAGCTGGCCCAGGAGGCAATGCAGCGTTTTTACCGCATACCCATCCCTCTCGCCGAGTCAGAA
>ERZ1034791.109-NODE-109-length-11541-cov-4.681090_pt1 | contig 11541 bp, 6 predicted proteins | sample MGYA00520649_ERZ1034791 | MGnify/ENA primary metagenome ERZ1034791 (study PRJEB33766, sample SAMN09781683) | gut metagenome | biome: gut microbiome | host: Homo sapiens | place: Madagascar | study: EMG produced TPA metagenomics assembly of the PRJNA485056 data set... | reverse complement strand
TGTAATAACCACTCCAATTTTTCTTTATCAAGCAACAAATCTTGCTTCCAACGGATTAGGTCAATATCTTTAAACAAGATTTTAACCTTGTTACCAAACATCATTTCTTCATATTCATTGTCATCTAAGTCAATATCAGAAATATTTATATCAGTATCGTATTCTGTTGAATTGTTTTCAATTTTATTTAATGCTGAACTAATTGTATTCAGAATGTTTTGAATAGTAATTGTAAATGCACTAATAGAACTTTCAAGACGTTTCAAGATATTAACACGCATTAAGTTTACAAGTTGTTTTTCTCTATCAGCTTGAGTGAATTTTGATTTACCATCTTTAACTTCAACGTCGTATTTTTCAGAGTAAGAAGCTTTTTGGCTCGGTAGAATATACTCAACCGGAGCATAAATTCCTAAATTCAATTTTTTGATAGTAGTATTTACATCTTGCATTGATGGAAATTCTGCATACATATCAATATTAGATTTAATGTTTATAGGTTTAAGTCTTGTTGGGAATTTACCAATATCATTTATGTCATAATATTTTTCAATATGTTTCCTTGAACGTGCAATTGTTAAAGCATCTAACAGTTTAAAATACTCAAGATTTATACTATCTAAAAATCTTGCAGTCGTTCTTTCTTCATCTGGGAGTTTAGACCATACGTTAAAAGCACGTTGAGCATTTCTTAGAATTGTTTCAACGCTATTTAAACCAATACTGCTAAAAGCATTGTCTTTAGCCTCTGTGATGATATTAATCTGGTTCTTAATATCGTTCATCTTATTGTTTACAGGAGTTGCAGATAACATTAAGACTTTTGTCTTTACACCGGCTTTGATAATATCATTCATTAATCTTTGGTAACGGTTAATAGTGTTTTTACGTGGAGTATTGTTTCTAAAATTGTGAGATTCGTCGATTACAACTAAATCATAATTTGACCAATTAATTGTTTCTAAGTTTATCTCACCAGAATAACCTTTGTATCGGCTTAAGTCTGTATGATTTAACACGTCAAAGCCAAATCTATCGGCAGCTAAAATATTTCGTTTATCATTAAGAGTATAAATTGACCAGTTTTCTCTTAATTTTTTAGGTGCTAACACTAAAACTCTATCGTTTCTCAGTTCATAATATTTGATTATAGCAAGGGCTGTAAAAGTTTTACCTAAACCTACACTATCCGCAATAATGCAACCGTTAAATTTTTCAATCTTTTCAATAGCACCGATAACACCATCTTTTTGGAATTTATAAAGCATATTCCAAATGGTAGTATCTTTAAAACCGGTACGAGTTTTTAGGATTTTATCCTCTGTAAGGTCATCTAAATAATCGTTAAAAACACTATAAAGAGTAATGAAGTAAATAAACTCCGGAGTGTTTTCTTTGTAGAGAGTCTTCATTTGCTCTAAAATTTGTTCTTTGACATCTACAACAAATTCCGGATTATCCCAATAAGTATCAAACATTTGTAAGAATGATTGAGTTTCAGCATTACCTATCATGCAAATATTATTATCAATTCTATTTGACGGAGTAACTCCAAGAGCATCTGTCGTAAAATCAACGGTTCCCGAAATTGCAACGTTTTCTTTTGTTGGATTTTCAATATGAATTAATCGAGGTTGTGCCGGATTTGGGAATTTTAATGATTTAATTTCTGCTTTATTTTTTAACCATTCTGCACATTCCCGAGCAATATTTGTTTGGTTTAACTCATTTTTAAGTTTAATTTCAAACTCATTTCCAAAGAGAGTATTACTGTTGATTTTCTTGCTAATATAGTATTGACGAAGCAATTCGTCATCTTGCTTTTTGAAATTTTGTTCGGTAAATAAAAAACGTAATGAATCTATTTTAGATAATTCTTTTTTAAGCTCTTGAAAAGCATAAATAGTAAAATAAGCAGATATAATTGATAATTTTGATGATTTCTCAAGATTTTCTCTTAGTTCATCAATAACTTTCCCATTATTTTTATTATCTAAGATTTTTGTAGTCAACCGAACACCTCTATGAAATTAATCTTATCATGAAAACGTAGTATTTAGCCTATTTGTAAACAATGTTTATAATGAACAAAATCTTCAAAAATTCGTTATAATATCATAGGAGGTTTGAATGAAAAAATTTATACTAACGATTTTTACGTTGTTTTTGACTGCTAGCTTTGCTCTTTGTGCGACGACTAAAGCATACGATAAATACGGTTCAAAAACAGGTTCCTACCGCACAAACGGCTCTGTAACAACTTCTTATGATCGTTACGGAAGTAAAACCGGAACAATTAAACAAACCTCTAGTGGTTATACAACTTATGACAAATATGGTAGTAGGACCGGAACTGCGAGAAAAACTTCAAGCGGATATACAACCTATGACAAGTACGGCTCTAAAACAGGAACATACAAAACTAATTCAAACGGAACAACAACCCAGTATGATAAATATGGTAGCAAAGTAGGTTCTTTTAAAACAGATTCGAGTGGCAGAACTATTCAATACGATAAATACGGCAGAAAAGTTGGAACATACAAATAACCTTTAATTGCGTCCCAATGTAACAAAATTCCTCCATAGGCCCTGACAAATTTTCCAGATGCGTTAATCTGTAGATGCAATAGAGGTAATTTGTTATGAATAATTTTGAAAAACGTTTGTTATTGGACTACTTGGACAAGCTTTGCTGTCAGATTGATTACAACTCCTACAACTTCGACAGCTTCTTTGATTCTTTTTTGGAAAAATTCAGGGTTAAGAAAAGCAATTTTAACTTCGATTCCGATGGCTGTTTGGAAATCGAAACAATCAAGGAAAAGAAAGCTTTTGTAAAAGATTTGAAAGTTGTAATCAAGAAACTTAAAGCAGAGATTAAACCAATCCAAACTCCGGTTGAAAAACGTCTTTGTTTAATTCAGAAAATCTTTAATATGAACGACAAGGAAATGGCAATTTTTACTTATGCTCTTGTTAAAGAATTGAACAAAGTTTTTACACAATTTGACAGCTGTCTGTATGGCTACGGGATAGATAATTTTTGTAGATTTTACCTTGGAATCAGATATGGTGAAAAAGATAGATTATTGGATAGTCTTTATTTTAAAAACCTAATCCCTAAACGAAATAATGTTTCTATAAATTCAAATATGTTGAAAATCTTTGATTCTCCGAACTGTAATACGGTTGAAAAGATAACCGCTACACTTTTAGGAGAACCTGAAAAATCTTCTCTTACATTGAATGATTTTTCACATATTAAAGACAAGCAAGAAAAAGTCCTAAAAATCCTTAAATCAGCTGTTAAAACAAATGCAAAAGGTGTAAATATACTTCTACACGGACACGTTGGGACAGGTAAAAGTGAGTTTTCAAGACTTATTGCTAATGTTTCTAATGTTCCACTTTACGCAGTCAAAACAGAAGATTCTTATGGCGAAGAAGCGAAAAGAACCGAGAGATTGGCTGATTTGTATGCCAAACAGCAAATTCTATCAAGAATCGGTAACGCTTGTATTCTTTTTGATGAAGCTGAAGATGTCTTAAATCGAGGATTTGGTTCTGATGGCACTGCTTCAAAAGGTTACTTGAACAAGATTATTGAAACAACTCCTGTTCCTGTAATTTGGACAACAAATAATATTTATGACGTTGATCCGGCATTTTTAAGAAGAATGACTTATTGTATCGAGTTTGAAAAACTTTCCGAAGATTCAAGATTGAATATTTGGAACAGAGTTTTGAAAAAGAATGAACTAACTGTATCAAAAGAAAAAGTTGAAGAGTTAAACAAGAATTATGATATCCCACCTGCATTAATCAACAATGCCGTAAAAACCACAAAAATGATTAACGGTTCTGTTGACGATTTTGAGGAACTTATTGAAAATGTTGCAAAGGTTGTAGATAAGAAAAAGGTTGTAAAACAAGAACCTAAAAAGAGTATGGGCGATTACAATGTCGATTTAATCAATGCCAATATGGATATTAATGCCCTGACTGAAAAGATTAAATCTTCTAATAAACTCAACTTTTCAATGTGTCTTTACGGTGAACCCGGAACTTCCAAAAGTTCTTATGCAAGATATTTAGCAGAACAATTAGGAATAGAAGTTTTGCTAAAACGTGCAAGTGATTTAATTTCTCCGTATGTTGGAGAAACAGAACAAAATATTGCAGCAGCATTCAGTGAAGCAAAGTCTAAAAAAGCTATGCTGATTTTTGACGAAGCTGATACTTTCTTGCAAGACCGAAATAATACTGTGAGAAGTTGGGAAGTTGCACAAGTCAATGAAATGCTAACTCAAATGGAAGCTGCTGAGTACCCGTTCATTTGCACAACTAACCTTTTAGATACCTTAGATGAAGCAAGTTTGAGAAGATTTACTTTTAAGATTAGATTTGACTTTTTGACACAAAAACAAGCTAATATTGCTATGAACTACTTTTTCGGAATTAAAAATTCTAACTTGCAACTAAAAGGTCTAACTTCCGGTGATTTTGCAACGGTAAAAAAGAAAGTAGATTTCTTGGGTACCACAGATATTGACGAAATAACAAAAATGCTGTCTGAAGAGGTTAAGGTTAAAAAATCATCTGAACTTAAAAACTCAATCGGATTTTAAAGCCCACCCACATTCCACCACCTCTATTGCTATGTGGAGTGTGGTGTTGGGTGGAGTGTTTCTTTTTCGACCACGCTGATAATTTCTCTCGATTACACAAAACAAGTACGTTTTAACATTTCTAACCAAAATAATTTTCCGTTAGTTTTCTTAAAAAAAATGAACTTATTTATCCTTGTTTAGGTCTAAAAACAAACTATTTCAAAATAGAACTACGGCAATTACTATTTGCTTTTAAAACAAAAATTTATGCCGGAGGGAAAACTAGGCTAACGAAGTTTATAACTAACTCTGTGACAATATTGTGGCAAAATACCAGCATTAATGTGAACATTACAAAAAGCTCTGAATCTTTACCTAATAAAAACTTCATCCAGTAACTATAACAAAATATCCGCAGAGAAGCCACTGACGCGAGTTTGCAGGTGTGTATGAGTCTAATTACATAAGTTTCCCACAATTGAAATTCAAATTCTCTTAAAACTCGCGCGAATAGTGACAAAACAAGATTATCTTATCTCTTAAAATAGTTGTAATATTTGTTTGTTTAATGTAGTTTTCATACGGTATGTCATACAGTTAAAACAAAACTCGTTTGTTGATTGTTTTTATCATTAGGTTTAACACGTTTGAATATTCTAATTCCTAGCATTTATTCATACGGTATGTCAGCTTCATCACGATTTGTAACTTTAGGTTACATAAAGTTACACTTTGGGTTACGCTTAAAAATCAATAATATACTATCTTCTAGCTTTATTTTTTAATTGGTAACTTTGTAACATATTAATATATGTAATAATAAAAAGTTGAATTTGTCATTGATTATTATATAAAAAAATATATATTTACTTCTATAATCTTAGTTACAAGTTACAAATCACTCAAAAACTGTAATAATGAGCAACACGGCGTAACCTTCAATAGTTACGCCGGTTACAAAATGTGCTAGAATGGTATATTTATTGAGACACCTGGCTCATAGTCTTTTATGCCATAGAGTACGGAATAATCATCTAAACCATCAATATTAAATCCAATAGCTTTGCAGCTTCTAGAAAAGTTCCCTGTTTCATTAGTTCTAAACCTATAAGTTTTTTCTTTTCTAAAACGTTTATGCGTTTTGAAATAGGCATTAAACATAGAAAGATCTATATACTTAGATTTATCATGGTAGTTGCATTCATTTAGTTTTGCAATTAGTGTTTTGGAATGAAAGTATACAACATTTTCATTGTGCTCTGTTTCTATGCGGAAATAAACATCTTTTTGTAATTTACCTAAATTAAACAGTATAGGAATTTCTGCCAATACCTTATCGACAACATCCTCTATTTTGTCATATTCGTGAAGTTGTTTTTGAGCAAATACTAAAATTTCGGTCTGCATTGAATTAATTTCTATTTCTGCAATTTTAAACAACAACTGTAAACCAGTAAAAGCGTATGCTAGATTTGTAACAACCCTTCGTTGAGAAGTTTTACAATTCTTTTCAAGAAATTCTAGCATGTTATTATATATTCCTTCTACATCTTTGGCTTCAACTTTCAAAAGTTCAGGAAGAATTATAGAAAGTTCTTTAAGTTTGTCCGAATTTGATTCATGGTATTTAAACTTATCCGAATTAAATATATTTCCAAACATTTCTACAATATTAAGTCGGTTTCTTACTTCTTTCAAATTTGGCAACTTTTCGTTTGTTGAACAAATGAGAGGAGAACAAATGCTAATTATATCAGTAGTTTGACCATAGTTTTTCATTCTTGAGCGTTCTTGTGCTTGGTATAAGCTTTTAATAATTTCAGTAAAATTTGGATGTGTTAAAGTTGTTCCCTTAACATCATCAATACAGACACACATTCCGTTATAATGTGAAAGATAGTATTCCCAGCTTCTAATAGTTGAGCCACCAGAATGTAATGAACTTGGAGGTAAACCATAAATTGCTGAACCAACTTTGGCTATTGTTGATTTGCCTGTTGATGTTTCACCAAAAAGGATTAATGTTGGAACCCCTTTGCTTTTAAATTTTGGGAAATATATTGACATAGCCATGTACCCTAATGATACTAATGGATAGATAGCATTATCGGCCCAGCATTCTTTAATATTATCAATTAACTCTTTTGTAACTTGTTTAGCTGAACGAGTAGTTGTGGTCAATATCGGTGCTATTTGTACATCATCAGATAGTTTAATATAGGTATTATCTTCTAATTTGATATACCCATTCGAATCAGCATTATATACTTTTTCATTATCAATTAATGCATTCTGATAAAGAAATCGTCGATTTGTAAGGAGACCAGGGTTGCTGTAACAACAAATCTTTTTGGCGTTTTTTATATTAAAAAACTTCGAAATGAACTCTTTAAAATTAGTTTTGTTCATGTTTATATTAAAGCCATTTGTTGCTTGGTTAAGTGCAGATTCAAACTTTTTCTGATCGCATTTTGCATCACCATTGAATTTTATTGTAACCTCTATGTTATCTGAATTAACTAATGTTGCCTCGTAATAACTAGTTACAACTTCTTTTTTACAAAGTAAATTCTTAATTTCCTTGCAATTTTCAATTGTTTTGACAACAAAATCTGCAATTTGCTTAACTTGGATTTTCTTTCCTTTCCGAAGTTCAATTTGATAAATTTTATTCTTTGCTTCAATAAGAAATGTTTTCTTCTTAGGTGTGACAAAATCGTCATCAGAGTATTCAATTTCCACAGAATTGAGGAATGTACAATTTGCTAATTTGGAGCTATTTTTAAACAAAAATTCTTTTACACTTTTGTTATTAGATTTTTGAGTGCCTAAGTTAATTGGGTTGTTCTCTTTCACATTGTTATACTTACAATTTTCACAACATCCAAAATTCCTTGAAATATAAGCACAATTTCTTGATTTTCCAAAACGACGAGCTTGGTCTATTTTCTGTTGCGTTTCTTTACAAGTGTATTTAGAATATGGGCTCGATAATTGATGTATCAAGTCATCACTACCTGTAATTGGAGCTAATACCGTAATCATCGTGAACCATTCGGGCTCAGATAAAGTCGTGGCATCGTCACGACAATGTTGAAGGAATGCACATCCATTAAACATTTCCTCTACCTCAATATTATCATATATTTGAGTCTGTCCACTGTTCCCAGTATAGCGAGGTTGATTGATCTTGTCCAACCATTTCTGTGGCAATTCGGCTATTTGGAAGCACCCCCCTTCAATGCCATCTGTGAACTGATATTGCACGCCATTAACAGTGGATGGCCATATCATGAGATAGCCACGATACTTGATATCTATATCTTTACTAAGTTTTCCGATTGGATTTACAATTCCTTTGGCACTAAAGATATAGTGCTTTCCACCTCGAGGAGTTGTCTGTGTGAGTGTTTGAGGAAGTTTCCCTAATTTGGATTCTAGCCCCCGGAGAGTAGACTCTCCGTCATAACCTCTTGCTACATCATAATCACAATCTATAGCAATTAAATTTGATGCTTCACAAGCTAGCCCCACATTATACCCAGCTCCAACTAAGTTAAGTACATCGTTCTGCTGAGCATCTTTAAATCCGTTTTTTGTTGCAGGAATTTTTGTTCCAAGTTTACAGCGAATCGTCTGATAGGCACACAGTTGTTTTGATAAAAGTTGCTCTAATTTTTGTTGCATTTAAGCCTCCTTTGTTTGAGCATTCCAACGAGAGAGTCGAAAATTAACTGTCTCGCTGGATGCTAAGTGTAAAAACAAAACAATATAAACGAAATTGCATGGAATACAATCTCGCATGTATTGTTAGGAGCGATTCACATTAATAATGTGAATAAATGCAAACGAAAACCTTGAAATTTACATGATTTTATGTTAACATGTAATTGTTGATATCTTGGAGTGTTTACATCTTTGTAGATGCTCCATACTTTTATTATATATCAACTTTTTAAAATTACAACCCCTAAAACCCTTATCATAACAGTGTTTGGGCAGTTTGTCAAGTAAGTGTAGCCGTTACACTTTTTAATCAAATAAGCTTTAGATTCTTAGTACACTTGAATCATAAACCTATGTAGAATTGCAAGAAAATGAATAAAAATTCAACTTTACAAAAATTAACAATTGAATATACTTTTAGTTTTTTAAACTTCCTTCCAAAAATAACAAACCGGAACTGCCCAGATTTTTTCAGACAATGGCACAATATCATTACCGGTGTATAGAATAATACCTTTTTTAAACTTATCCCCACATAGTTCTTTTAGTTCAAGTAAACCGGAATAGGCTTTTTTATCAATATCTTTTGCCGATTTTACTTCTATTCCAACAACATCGCCTTGAGCATTTTCTAAAACAAAATCGGCTTCTTTGCCAGATTGTGTTCTATAATGTGAAAGTTCTAAGTTGTTTAATTTTGCAGACTTCAAAAGTTCAGTAGCTACAAAGTTTTCAAACACATGACCAAACGCTTTTTTATCGTTCTCATACATTTCATCAATATCACGCTTCATAATATATGATAAGAAGTTACAATCAGTAAAATACAACTTTGGAGATTTAACGAAGCGTTTACTTAACTTATTAGGTCTAGCCCAAGGTTTTACATTGAATACCAAGAAACTGTTAAGTGCAAATGTAAACATTTTTTCATAAGTTCGATAATCAACCCCAAGTTCTTTAGCAACTTCTGTATTGTTTAACAATCCTCCTGTTCTTGTTGATAGCAATGATAACAATGCTACCATTATTTCAGGATTTTTTAAGTCCGATAATGATTTAATATCTCTATTTAAAATTGTAGTGAGATAGCTATCAAACCACTTAATACGGTCAATTTTAGTATCAGTAGCTATTTCAGGATACGTACTATTTTTAAGAACTTCTACGATATTAAAATCTTCAAAAGAAGACATTCTTAATTCTTCATCAAATAATCTTTCGGTAAGAGATTTATTGAGGTTATAATATTCACTTGCAGAAAATGGATACAAAGTTAAAACTGACATTCTACCTACAAGTGCTTCTGATAATTTAGGCATTGCCATTAGATTTGCAGATCCTGTAAGCAAGAATTTTTGTTTGTCATTGCCATTTAACCTATTAGAATCTATTTTCATTTTCAAGTAAGGAAAGATTTCTGTGGCAAACTGAACCTCATCTATAATGTTGAGAATATCATTTGGTAAACTATCAACAAAAGCTGCCGGTTGTGATTTTGCAGTTGCTAAAACAAGTGGAGAATCAAAAGTAATATGATTTCTTTTGATATTATCTGGTAAATATGAACACAACGTTGATTTTCCAACTTGTCGTCCTCCATTTAAGTATGTTAAAGGACGTGTTTCAATACTTTGCTCAAGTTCTTGTGTAATATTTCTATTAAGATAGTTCACGGCTTACCTCTTTTATTTCTCAGTCCAATACTTTACTGTATTATAATCCAATAAAAACAAAAATCAAGTTCTTAATCCTTTATTTTAAGATTCTGCGATATTATTATATACATGATTGAGATATTGAAAAACAATAAAGAATGTTTATATTGGAAACAAACAAATGCATTTATAGCTCTGCATAACAATGATAAGTATGCGTTGTACTCACTAAAACAAGAGAAATTGATCACAGATTTTATCTTTGACAAGATAACCTACATTCCTATTGAGAATTGCTTTGTAGTTAAAAATACTGGAGCTGTTTATTTAATAGATACTGAAGGTAATAAACTAAGTGTAAAAGTAACATACCCTAATAACTTTAATATGAAAGGTCTGTTGCATTATAGAAGAAATAGGTGTAACATGTAATAGGCAATAATGAGGTTTAAATGCTATTAATACCTCACTTTTAAAGAAAAATTCATGTCCATTCTGTGTCCATTTTATATGCAAATTTATACTATTTTGATTTGATTGATAGGGCTAAAAGTGTTGATTTTTCGTTGAAAACACTTTATTTACCTTCACTCATAACCCGAAGGTCGTTGGTTCAAATCCAGCTCCCGCAACCAATTGATATAACAGGCTTTTAGCGATTTGCTGAAAGCCTGTTTTTTATGAAAAACAACACATTTTGCAACACAATAGAATAATTTGAATTAAAAAGTTAGAACAATATTCGTTAATATTGAATAAGTTATGTAACAATTTTCAAAGTCCACCCCATACAGCCCCTCTCATTGTGTGATTTGGTTTCTTGGTCGCAGAAATAAGTTTTCGGTTTTAAGATTTTTCTCGGTCTGCAAAACCCCAACCAAAATAAATTCAAAAGAGAACATTTCTCGGCGAATGATGAAATGTTTACAGACGGTGCGGTATAAAGTTACCGAGAATTTATTTTAATAAAAAAGTCCTGATATATTTGTGTGTTAGTGCAAGTTCGTCTTTATTTAGTTTCTCCAGCATATTTTCAATATCAGCTTTTAAATCTTCTGTATCTTGTAAATAATAAAATTCAAATAAATCTTTTGGTTCAACTCCTAATGATGTTGCAAGTCTTTCTATTAAATCTGCAGACGGGAAATTTTTACCGCTCTCAATACAACTAATATGTTTATCGTCAACGTTTACTAATTCAGCTAATTGTGCCTGTGTTAGATTTTTCTTTTTGCGATATTCTTTTATCTTTCGTCCAAACAGATTTTTTATATTCATATAAACCTCACTTTCAATTTTATTAAGGATTTTTGCAATTCAGAATGCGAAATGAGGTAAATAATTGATATTAATTTACTTGGTTGATAGAATTTATTACAAGATAGGTAAATTATTGTTTTTTATTTACCTTAAACATAGGTGAAAATGAGTTTAAATACCGTATTAAATACAAAATTTGATATTTATAGAGTTTTAGAAGAACTATCAAAAACCAATCCTTTGTTTAATAGTGAATTAGAATTCCAATTTTACCTAGCTTGGAA
>ERZ1034791.95-NODE-95-length-12477-cov-4.988005_pt1 | contig 12477 bp, 10 predicted proteins | sample MGYA00520649_ERZ1034791 | MGnify/ENA primary metagenome ERZ1034791 (study PRJEB33766, sample SAMN09781683) | gut metagenome | biome: gut microbiome | host: Homo sapiens | place: Madagascar | study: EMG produced TPA metagenomics assembly of the PRJNA485056 data set... | reverse complement strand
GAATATATTCGTCTTTTTGTTTTTGAATTTTTTATAAAATTATTAACCTTCAACAGCCATGTGTTTTGGTTGACCTTTCTTTTCTTCCCAGAAGTCAACTAACATTGAACAGAAGAAGATACTAGAATAAGTACCAACAACTACACCAATCATCATTGCTAGAACGAAGTCTTTAGTTGTAACACCACCAAAGAAGTACAATGCTGCTAGAGTGATGAATGCTGTTAATGAAGTGTTTACACTTCTTGTTAAAGTTTGGTTAACAGAAGCATCAACGATTTCTCCAAATGTCATTTTCTTACCATAATATCTTAAGTTCTCTCTGATACGGTCGAAAGTTACGATTGTATCATTGATAGAGAAACCAATCAATGTCAGAATTGCTGTTAAGAACAACCCGTCAATCTGCACGTTACAGAAAATACCAAGGATTGAGAACACACCCATTACGAATAATACGTCGTGTACCAAACCTAAAATTGCTGCAATTGCGTATTCTAACTTAAATCTAAATGAAATATAAATAACCATACCAACAATTGCTAATAACAATGCAATGATAGACATTTTGAACAATTCATTTCCAAGAGTTGGACCAACTGATGAAACTTGAACAAGTTCTGCATTTTTGTATTCTTTTTTGATTGTTGTTGAGATTTGGTTAGATAAGTCAGAACCTTCATCAATGAATTTTGTTCTGATAGAAATAATAGATTTAATATTATTATTTTCCGCTGTTGGGTTAACATTCAATACTTGTAGGTATGTGTTTGTAACTCCAATATTGTCAAGGTCTTCTCTTGTTTTTGCAAGGTCATCACTTGAAACTGCTTCTGGAACACCATATTGAAGAATTGTTCCACCTGTATAATCAATACCAACCTTCACTGGAGAGTGAGTTGGGTATGTAATCATTGAATATATCATTGCTATAATTCCTGGAATTAATAGCAACGCAGAGATACACATCCATAGTACTCTGTATTTAACTACGTGTACTCCATTTTTCTTGAAATTAAACATTTTATATTTACCTCATACTTTCTTAGTCTAAAATACCAAAACGAGCTTTTTCACGTTTTGTTTCTGTAACTTCATAACCCTTACCGATTTCATTTTTAGATAAACCGAACAATGCAGGGTATTTTAATTCTCCAGTACCGAAGATTAAGTGCATGAAGTTTTTAGTAACTGTAATTGCTGTAAACATTGAAACAAGAACACCTATTGCAAGTGTTAAAGCAAAACCTTTAACAACGCTTGTACCTAAGAAATACAAGATTACACAGGTAAGGATTGTTGTCATATTTGAATCGAAGATACTTGTAAATGCTCTGTCAAAACCAGTGTTAATTGCAGTGAACAAGTTTCTTCCAGCTTTCAATTCTTCTTTTGTTCTTTCAAAAATCAAGATGTTAGCATCAACTGCCATACCTACTGATAGGATGAAACCAGCGATACCTGCAAGGGTTAATGTTACAGGGATAGCCTTGAATAATGCAAACAAGATTAATCCATAAACAATAAGAGCAATGTCAGCAATCGCTCCAGGAAGTCTGTAAGCGTAAATCATAAATAGCATTACAAATCCAATACCGATGATAGCTGCGAATTTTGATTTTTCAATACTATCAGAGCCAAGAGTCGGTCCAACAGTGTTTTCTTGAATGATTTCAGAAGGAACAGGTAAAGCACCTGCATTCAACAAGTTAACCATTTTTTGAGCTTCTTCGTATTGGAATCCGCTACTACCTCCAGAGATTTCAGCTCTGCCACCAAAGATTGCTTCTCTAATTACTGGTGCTGAGATTTCTTCATTATCAAAGTAGATTGCCATTTGTTGACCAACTAATTTTTGAGTTAATTCAGCGAACTTGTTAGCTCCTGATGCGTTAAATTCAAGAGAAACTGTCCATTGACCTGATTGGTCTGTTCCGATAGATGCGGATTTAAGATCTTCACCTGTCAAACCAGTTGGTTCCCACATCAATAAACCTTTTGAATCTCTTTTAGGTTGGTTATTCGCATCAAATACTGGTTTTTTGAATTCCAATTGTGCTGTTTTACCTAAATAAGCTTCAGCTTCTTTCAAATCTGTAACGTTTGGAATTTCAACTAAAAGTCTTTTATCTCCAACTTGAGCAACACTTGTTTCAGAAACACCGAGTTTATTTACACGGCTTTCTATTGCTACTTGAAGTCTGCTCATAACGTCAGGAGTAATAGTTCTTACTGTATCTGTTGTTCTAGCTTCAAGTAAAATTCTTGAACCGCCAACAAGATCAAGTCCTAGTTTTGTTGGTTTTTTGTAAATCGTAAATATTGATGCAATTACGATGGCTACAATCACCCAAAACATAATAAGTTTGTTTTTCAATTTCTTTTCCTCTTTATATCTACAACTATATTTTATATTTGATTATAAATTCAAATAACGAAAAAGGAATTAGTCCTCCTCGCCTAATTCTTTTTTCACATTGTCAAGAACTTTAAACAATGAAAGTTTTTCTTCTTCTGTAAGAGTTACGTGTGGAAGTCTTACATATTCATTAATAATTCCTTTGTAAGCCAATGCTGCTTTAGCTGGAGTTGGGTTTGGAGCTGAGAATAAAGCTCTAAATGCAGGATAAAGCTTTTTGTGCATATTTCTAGCTGCAACGACATCTCCTGTTTTGTAATTTCTAATCATAGATTTCATTTCTGAACCAAATAAATGAGAAGTAACAGAAATTACCCCGTGAGCGCCAATAGATAGCATTGGAAGTGTAAGACTATCATCTCCAGAATAGATTGCAAAATCATCTGGACACAACATTTTTAACTCTGTAATTTTATCCATATCAGGGAAACTTTGTTTGATACCTACGATATTTTTGAATTGATTAGCCAAATATGCAACTGTTTTTGGTTCTATATTCACCCCAGTTCTTGATGGAATGTTATATATAATGATAGGAAGATTTGTTGAATTTGCAATAGTAGAAAAATGTTCAATCATTCCTCTTTGGTTTGGTTTGTTGTAATAAGGTACAACTGAAAGTATTGCGTCAACTTCTTCTTTTTGAGCGAATTTTGAGTATTCAACTGCAGATGCTGTTGAATTAGAACCCGCACCTAATATGATTTTAGCCTTGTTTGCAACTGCTCTTTTTACAGTACTTACAAGTTCAATTTCTTCTTCGTTTGTTAATGTAGGAGATTCCCCTGTTGTTCCTGCAACAAGGATTGCATCACTACCGTTATCAATAAGATATTTTGCAAGTTTTTCAACTTTGTCATAATCAATTGCACCTGATTTTTCCATAGGTGTAACCATCGCGGTAATAATTTCTCCACAGTCATATCTTAAAGCCATGTTCATTCCCTCTTTCTAAGTCTGTATATCCCTTACTCGTAATTATATTACAAAATCAAATATTATGCCTAATTATTAAGAATATTGAATTTTCAAAACCCTTATCAACGTTTGAAATTTGTATGTCCTATTCACTTTTCTTATTTTGTGCTAGAATTTTTAGTATGGATTGGAAAAATATTCAAAAGAAAAAACGTACTTATATAGCTGTAATCTTAGTTTTAGTTGGAATTTTGGCATGGGCATTTATTACTGCTGGAGTAATTACTCATGACTTCAATAGAAAACAAGTCCAAGCTCAAGGTGATGAACAAGAAGCAGTTGTTCAAGGTATAATTTTGACCGAAACCAAAGAGGAACAAAAGTACTGGGAGATTTACGGCGATACAGGTAAATGGGACAGTGCAAATGGTGTTGCTCAATTGGATGGCGTTATCGGTAATTTTTATAAAGATAATGAAGTTTCTATGAGTTTTAAATCCTCAAAAGGTACATATGATTCAAAAGTTGGGGATATTACTCTTTATTCAGATACATTTATTGCTTTGAAAGATGGAATTACTTTAAAGGCAGATAAATTACATTGGCTCAATTCGCATTCTCCGATTGTTGCTGAAGGTCACATAAAAATTCAAAAGGGTAGGGAATTGTTATCTACCGCAGATAAAATTATAATCAATCCAGATTATAGTAGTTTCAAAATAGTTGGTCACACTGTATCTAAAGTTTATGAGGATAAAAAGTAGTATGAAAAAGATATTTGCAATATTAGTATCATCTTTGTTGTTGACAGGGATAGCGGTACAGGCTTCTGATTTGATTATAGAGTCAAAAAATCAAACATATAATGAAGCAGATAATAAAATTAAATTCAACGGGAATGTAAAGGTTACTGTTGACGATTTAAAAGTTGTTGGTGATAGTGCAGATGTAAATATTACAAAGGATCAAAAACTTGATACTGCGACTTTTTATGAAAAACCTTATGCTTTTGAAGTAAAGAAAAACAAAAAAAGAGAAGTTAAAGCAAATATCTTAAAAGTATCTCTAATTACGAAGATAATTAGAGCTGAAGGTGACACTCAATCAATAGTGTTTGAGGGTAAAAAACCGATTGTTGTTATTAACTCTGACACTCAAGAATATGATACAAAAACAGGGGTAATGACTGCAACTGGTTCGGTTACAATGTTCTATAAAGAAATTGAAACATATTCAAATTCTGCACAAATTACCACTGATAAAAATGGAGATTTGAAGCGTCTTGTTTTGACTGGTAATGCAAGGGTAAAACAAGAAAACAATGAATCTTTTGCTGATAGATTTGTTTATGAAGCAGCTTCTGGTAATTTGACAGCTTATGGTCATACGACGTCAAATGCGATAATGGATGATGGTTCAAAACTTGTATTAAAATCTGCTTACCAAGAATATAATCAAAAACGTTCAATTTTTAATGCTAGTGGGAATGTAAGAATTTGGTACCAAGATTATTATGCCGCTGGTCCAAAAGTTACATTATATTCAACAGCAGGTTCATCAAAACCAAATGAAGCTTATTTTACTGGACGTTCAAGTATCACACAAGGCGTGAGAACAATTTTTGCTGATAGAATTAAAATGACAATGAAACCTAAGAGCTTTGATGCTCAAGGTAATACTAGAACTGTAATTAAAAATATTGGTTCTGGTTCAGATGATAATATGACATTAGGGTTATAGAGATTATGAAAGAAAAATTAGATAAAGCTATTGAATGTTTCAAGAAAAAAGATTGGAATGGTGCTATTGATTTGTTTACTTCTATTTTGGAAGTAGAACCAAGCAATGCAGAAATTTATAACAATTTAGGACTTTGCTATGCAAATTTAGGTGATGATGAAAAAGCTGAGAAAAATTACCTAAAGTGTATAGAGTTAAATCCGAAGATTCCTCAATGTTACATCAATTTGGTTGATATTTATTACAAACAACATAGATTAGGTGAAGGTATAAATATTTTGTCTTATGCAATCGATATGTTGCCTGATGATTTAATTTTTAGACATTATTTGGCAAGATTTTATATTGAAGATGCTAAAAGAGATTTGGCGGTGGATGAGCTTGAATTTATACTTGATCAACAACCTGAAAACTTTGATGCATATTATGATTTGGCAAGAGTCTATTTTGATTTAGGTAATTATGACTCTGCGATTGAAAATTTAGAAAATGTTCTTGAGTTTAAACAAGATAATGAATGGATTTATTACTATCTTGCAGAAGCTTATCAAGCAAATGATGAGATTGATAAAGCTATTTCAAACTTTTTAAAGGCAATTGCGACAAATAATAAATTTTCTATCCCTTATAAAAAAGTTGCAATATTATTTATGGCACGAGGGGATTATGAAGATGCTGTTGAATATTTGGAAGACTATATGAATTTTGATATTCCAGAAGAAGAAAAAACAAAAGTTAATGCTTTGATAGCTTCTATAAAAAAGAAAATTGGGGCAAATGAAGAATAAGTATTGGATTGCGTTTTCTTCGATAGAACAAATAGACAGTAAATTTATCCAAAGATTATTTAATTACTTTGGTAATATTGAGCTTGCATTCAACGCTGATTTAAACGAATTAAAAAATATTGAGGGTTTGAGTGTTAAAAAAGCCGAAAATTTTCTAAAGTATCGTGATAAAGTTGATATAGATAGAACTTATACAAATGTGGAAACTCGTGGGGTGAACTTTTTAACTCTTGAGGATGAAAATTATCCAAAAATGTTAAAAAATATTGAAAATCCTCCAGCTGTTTTGTATTACAAGGGCAAATTATTTGAGTGTAATTTAGAAAAAACTCTTGCGGTTGTTGGTTCAAGGAAAGCTAGTACTTATGCAAGAGATAACTTAAAGAAAATAATTTCTGGACTTGGCAATACTGATATTTGTGTTGTTTCTGGTTTGGCTTCTGGAATAGATACTGTCGCTCATACCGCAGCGATTGAAAATAATTTAAAAACAATCGGTGTAATTGCTAGTGGGTTTGATTATATTTATCCGACGAGCAATAAAACTTTATACCAAAATATTGAAAATGGTTATGGTGCTGTGGTGAGTGAATATTACCCAACATTTGAGCCAATGAAATTCAGATTCCCTCAGCGTAATAGAATTGTGTCAGGGCTTTCTTATGGAACTCTTGTTGCAGAAGCATCATTAAGAAGTGGGGCATTGATTACTGCGAATTTAACTTTAGAACAGGGAAGGGAATTGATGTGTATTCCTGGAGAGATTTCTAATCCGAATACTGAAGGAATTTATAAACTCCTCAAAAATGGTGCAACAATTGTTACTGAGAGTGAAGATATTTTGAATGCTTTGAATTGGGAAATAAAAAGAGAAAATCCTCAACAACAATTAACGCTACCTATGTTGACTCCAGATGAAGAAAAGATTTTTGACAATCTTCAAATTGAAGAAAAGGGAGTAGATGAATTGTTATCTTTGACGGGGCTGAAGTTGGATGATTTGCTTATGAACTTGACAACAATGGAGCTTAAAGGGATAATAAAACAGTATAATGGGGATAGATATAAGAAGGTTTAATAAATAATATAGGGTATTGGTAATAAATGGCAACGGCAAGTAAGAAAAAAGAAAAAGCGTTAGTAATAGTCGAATCACCAGCAAAATCAAAAACTATCAAGAAAATTTTGGGTGATGGTTATACAATTGAAGCGAGTATGGGGCATATTAGAAATTTGCCAACAAAAGACCCTGCAACTCAAAATTTAGGTTTTGATGTTGAAAATCATTTTATTCCTAAATTTGAAGTTATTCCAGGAAAACAAAAAGTCGTAACCAAATTAAACGATTTGGCGAAGAAAATGGATAAAATATATCTCGCAGCCGACCCCGACCGTGAGGGAGAAGCTATTGCATGGCATGTTCGCCAAGTTTTGAAAGTGCCTGATGATAAAATCTTTAGAGTTGTTTTTAACGAAATTACGCCAAAAGCCGTAAAACATTCTATTGAGAATCCCCGTTCTATTGATATGGAAATGGTTCAAGCACAACAAACTCGTCAAATTCTTGATAAACTTGTAGGTTTCAAATTGAGTCCTGTTTTGTGGAAGCAAATTGGAAATCGAAATTTATCAGCTGGTAGAGTTCAGTCTGTTGCTCTTAGAATGGTTTGTGAAAGAGAAGAAGAAATTGAAGCATTTGTTCCTCAAGAGTATTGGACTATTCATACCCTAATGGATAAAGAAGGAAAGCAGTTTGAAGCTGAGTTATCTAAAATTAAGGGTAAAGCTGTTGAAAAAACTATTAAAACAAAAGAAGATGCAGATAAAATTGTTGAATTTTTAACAAATCCATCAACTAGTTTTACGGTAGAAAAAGTTACGAAGAAAACAACTAAAAGGAAACCAACTGCTCCGTTTATTACTTCTACAATGCAGCGTGCAGCAAGTACGAAATATGGATTTGGTGCATCTCGTACAATGCAAATTGCTCAAAAGCTTTATGAAGGGGTAGAAATTGATGGCGCTCCTGTCGGTCTTATTACATATATGAGAACTGATAGTGTTCGTGTTTCTGATGATGCTAGAGATATGGCTCATGATTTTATTCTTCAAAATTATGGAGAAAAATATTACCCAGAAAAAGCGAATGTCTATGTTAAAGGTAAACAAAATGTACAAGATGCTCACGAAGCAATAAGACCTTCTTATCCAGATAAAACTCCAGAAAGTATCAAACAATATTTGGATAATGATCAATACAAATTGTATAAGCTTATTTGGGAGAAATTTATGTCATCTCAAATGGCTCCTGCTGAAGTTGCAAACAAAACTATTGAAATTAATTCTGGCGATTATACGTTGAAAGCTGGAACAAGTAAAATTATGTTTGACGGCTTTTTAAAGCTCTACAATGACACAGAAGACGATGGAAATGAAGGGAATAATGAATCTGCGGATGCAAAAATTCCTGATTTGGAAAAAGGTGATTTAGTTGCTTGCCAAAAAGTTAATCCAAAACAACACTTTACTCAACCACCTCCAAGATATAATGAAGCTTCATTAATCAAGGCTTTGGAGGATAAAGGTATTGGTCGTCCATCAACTTATGCTACTATTATTACGGTTATTCAAACTCGAAAATATGTAGAAAAAAATCAAAGTAAGGCTCTTTATCCTACGCTTTTGGGTAAAACTGTTTGCAAACAGTTAGTTTCGCAATTTCCTAACATTATGGATTATCAGTTCACTGCTGGCATGGAAGAAAAGTTGGATAAAATTGCGGAAAAACAAGCCATTTGGAATGTCGTTTTAGAAGATTTTTACAAACCTTTTATCGAAAATGTTAATTCTGTGATGAAAACAGCACAGAAAGTTAATATTGAAACAAAAATTAAATGTCCAAATTGCGGAAAGCCAATGCTATTAAGAACGAGCAAAACAGGTTCTCAATTCTTGGGTTGTTCAGGTTATCCTGATTGTAAGACTACAATGTCTTTGAATGTAATGCAGGAGATGGAAGAAGAGCAATCTGGAGAAGTTGCGGATAAGCCAAAAGAAGTTTGTGAAGAAAAATGTGAAAAATGTGGTTCTGATATGGTATTCAAACTTGGACCATATGGCAAATATATGGAATGCACAAATCCAGAGTGTAAACATCGTAAACCTTATAGAAAATCAACTGGTGTAACTTGTCCAAAATGTGGAAAAGGTACGATTGTTGAACGAAAATCAAAACGAGGAACGGTATTCTACGGTTGTGATAAATATCCAGATTGTGACTTTGTTCTTTGGAATGAGCCAACTGGTGAAAAATGCCCAACTTGTGGAAGTCTTTTAGTCAAAAAAGTTCTTAAAAAAGGTGATGTTATTGCTTGTTCAAACATGAAATGCGGTTATAAAAAAGAACCAGAACAAGTGCAAGAATAACGAAGGAGCTTGATTTATGGCTGTAAGTAAAGAGTTGTTGGCAAGATACAAGGAAATGAAGGCTAAGGGTATAAATATTACCCTAACTGAATTAAAAAAACAAATGGAAGAAGAGGAAAATATGACTTCTTCTCCTGTTGAGCAAGCTTCAAACGAATCAGCTCAATCTTTTGAATCAAATCCTACTCAATCTGAGAATACTTGGACTACGACTTATTCAAATAATAATTATTCTGAAACAGTCGAACAGTCAACTCAACCGTCTTACGAACAGCCTGTTCAGCCATCTTATGAACAACCAGTTCAACCTTCTTATGAACAACCCGTTCAACCTTCTTATAGCCAACAAGCATATGGTCAGCCGTCTTATGGAGTGGTTGAACCTTCAAATTCTTGGGATGACCAGCCTTCTTCTTCATCTTTTTCAAGTTCTTCTGTTCAAGAACCAGAATCACCGCAGAACAACTTAGAACAAACTTCTCCTAAAACATATTCATCTCAATCTTTTTCAAATAGTTTTGATGTTTCAGTAAATAGTTCGTTTTTTAGACCAAATGTGGTAAATGAACAAGTTCCAGCTCCATCTCCATCTCCATCCGTGACAAATCAAACTTATGAGGCTGATGCAGTGAATGCTCCAACTAGAAAGTATGCTTTGATTGGTTATCCTTTGGGACATTCTTTATCTAGTTTTATTCACGAGGCTGGGTTTAAAAGTTTAGGTTTGAAGGCAAGTTATGAAATTTTAGAGACTCCTCCAGAAACACTTGTAGATAGGGTTAAATTTTTCAAATCACAAGGTTATAGAGGCTTTAATGTCACAATTCCTTTGAAGTTACCAATAACAATGTTTTTGGATTCAGTTGATGCTTCTGCTGATATAGTGAATGCCGTAAATACAGTTGTTATTGACCCTCAAACCAGAGAAATGAGAGGTTACAATACCGATGTTCTTGGGTTTAGAAATGCAATTCCAGAAGATGTGACATTGTGTGGTAAGGTTGCTGGTGTTTTAGGTACTGGTGGAGCTGCTCGTGCTGCAATAACTGCTCTTGCACAAGCTCAAATGAAGGAAATAAAGCTTTTCACTCGAAATGTTCCAAATAGTTTAGAATTAGTGAATTATTTGCGTAAAACATTCCCGAATGTTGAGTTTAATACTTATCAAATTGAAAGAATTCGTGATTTGTCAGATATTGATTTACTTGTAAATACAACTCCGATTGGAATGCTTGGTCGTGCGGCTGATTTTACTCCTGTTGAAGAAAATGAGCTAAGAACTTTGAAACAAGGAGCGGTTGTATATGATGTTATTTACAACCCTAAAAAGACGATTCTGCTCAAACTTGCTCAAAAATATGGATACAGAACAATCAATGGAGTAGATATGTTCATTCACCAAGCTCTTGCCGCAGAACAAATCTGGACAGGCAGAACTCCTGATTTTAAGGATATGAAAATTGCTGCCTTAGAAAATTTATAGGCATAACATTCCCCAAAACATATCGGCAAACAACTTTACCATCGAAAAGGTTGTGACTTTTAAGAGTTTTTATTCTCTCGGGTGTGAGTCTTAACCGATTGTTCTAATATATCATATTTTTCAATATCTGTAAATTAGGTTATCTTACTTAACCCAAGTGGCTTAGTTTGAGATAAAAAAAGAGCCTCATATTGAGGCTCTGTAATAATTTATAGATTTGAAATTAAATTAGTATCTTTCTAAGTATTTATCAAGTTCCCATTGAGAAACATATGTTCTGAATGAATCCCATTCTTTTTTCTTCGCAGTCATAAATTCTGAGAAGATGTGATCACCCAACGCTGCTCTTGCAACAAGTGATTTATCCATTTGTTCTAGAGCTTCATACAAGCTTCCTGGAAGAGAATCAATTCTTTGTTTTTTACGTTCTTTTGTTGTTAATTTGTAGATATTGCTTTCAACAGGAGCTGGTGGATCAATTTTGTTTCTGATACCATCTAGTGCTGCTTCTAAGATTGCAGCAAATGCCAAATATGGGTTGCAAGATGGGTCTGGGGATCTCAATTCTACACGAGTTGAAATTCCACGTTTTGCGGGAACTCTAACTAATGCACTTCTGTTTGCTAAAGACCAAGCCAAGTAAACAGGTGCTTCGTATCCTGGAACAAGTCGTTTGTAGCTGTTTACAACAGGGTTAGTAATTGCAGTAATGCTTTTTACGTGTTTCAAAATACCCCCAACTGCGTATTTTGCAGTTTCAGATAGTTGATATTCAGCTTTTTCATCAAAGAATGCGTTTTTGCCATCTTTAAATAATGATATGTTACAGTGCATACCAGAACCATTTATTCCGAAGATTGGTTTTGGCATAAATGTTGCGTGTAGGTGGTGTTGAGCTGCAACTGCTTTAACTGCAACTCTGAAAGTTGTAACGTTATCAGCTGCTGTTAAAATATCGGCATATCTAAAATCGATTTCGTGTTGACCATCAGCTACTTCGTGGTGAGAAGCTTCAATGTCAAAACCCATTTCTTGTAATGTTAAAACGATATCAGATCTAACATCTTCGCCTAAGTCTTCAGGTCCAACATCATAATATCCCGCACTATCTTGAGTGTCTGTTGTTACGTTACCTTCTTTATCTTTAGAGAATAAGAAAAATTCTGCTTCAGGTCCTACGTTCATTGAAAATCCCATTTTTTCAGCCGTTTCCATTACTCTTTTTAAGTTACATCTTGGACAACCTTCAAATGGTGTTCCGTCAGCGTTATAAATGTCACAAATCAATCTTGCTGCGTTAATACCTTCTTTATTTCTCCAAGGCAAGATTTGAAAACTATTGATGTCTGGGTGGAAGAACATATCAGATGTTTCAATACTTCTGAAACCTTTAATAGAAGAACCATCTAACATAATTTCGTTATTTAAAACTTTGTCAATTTGTTGTGATGGTACAGACATATTTTTAACTTGTCCATTGATATCAACGAATTGAAGTTTGATAAATCTGATGTTGTATTCTTTAATAAGAGATTTAATTTCGTCTTTGGTAAATTGTTTACCGTCTAATCTCATGTGTTTGAAATCTGTCATAATACCTCTTTTCTGTCTTTCAAATCTATTCTTATTTAAATAAAGATTACTTTACAAGAATAAAAAATTTTTCTGATTTGGTCAAGTTTTTCGGTGTAAAGATTATGTAA
>ERZ1034791.92-NODE-92-length-12653-cov-4.735990_pt1 | contig 12653 bp, 3 predicted proteins | sample MGYA00520649_ERZ1034791 | MGnify/ENA primary metagenome ERZ1034791 (study PRJEB33766, sample SAMN09781683) | gut metagenome | biome: gut microbiome | host: Homo sapiens | place: Madagascar | study: EMG produced TPA metagenomics assembly of the PRJNA485056 data set... | reverse complement strand
AAAGTTCCTCGCTTAAAAAGGGTTTTTAAACTTGTTTACACGCAATGCTCGCAGTTTGGTGATTATGGCTTAAAAAGAGGTAAATTTGTACTCAAATTAACGGAGTACAATCCGAATGATAGAATTAAGTTATGATTAAGATATATAATATTAACGATAAATTACTGATGCAAGCAGAAGTAACATCAGCAGCGAAGAGAGAACAGGAAATGTCTAAGTCAGATTACATTTCTCTTTCTTTCTCCGCTGCCGAGAAGGTTATTCTGCCCGTTGGTGCATATATCAATTATACATATAAGATAGATAAGGTAAGAGAGGTTACTAGGAAGTTCCTTCTCTTGGAATCGTATGAGCCTACTCAATCAGATGAATGCTCTTGGAAGTACACTCCTCAATTCCAGCATCCTAAGATGATTCTGTCCAAGACACCATTCTTTATCTATACTCGAAATTCACAGAATGTAGAGGTAAAGCAAAGTGTATGGTCTTTCGTCGGTACAACATCCGTTCTCAGTGGTAAGATTGCAGATTTCCTTAATAAGGATTTGATGTTTGGTGAATGCGGATGGAAAGTTATCTTTCAGAATGTAACGGCAAATACTGTTAATGTATCATTCAGCGATAATGATTTTATTTCTGCACTTACAGCAATTACAAATGCTATCGGAGATAACTGCGAATGGCATATTGACTATGATGATGAAATTATCTATATCGGTAAGGTCTTAATCGGCGCAACTCCTGTTGTTTTGGAAGTTGGAAAGAATGTAGGTGTACCAAATATAAGCAATAGTAAGGAAAGCTATTATAACGCTTTTTCTATCTTCGGTGGTACAAGAAATATTACACAGGTAAATAGCAAAGGTGAGAATGTATCATCTGGCAATATTCGTCTGCAATTAGATAAAGGTAATGGTACTATAACTATTGATGGTAAGGAATGCTCCTACTCCATTGATAAGTATTCAACCCTTGACCTTAGAGCGGATAAAACGAAAGAACCTATCTTTACGAAGGTGCTTGATTTTTCTCAGATTTTCCCATCACTCAATACTTATGTATATAATGTACGTGGGAGAGTTAAGTATGTGCTTGATGAGAACAATGAGAAAATTCCTATCTCATATAATACTGATGGCTCAGTTAAGGAATACAAGACCTTTACAGTATGGTATATGAGATTGGCTTATCCTACTACAGAAAAAGTAGAAGGAAAGATAATTATCAATACAACAGTTGATGATGGCGTTACTCATTATTGGTATGACTTTGAGGTTACAGATGATTTGCTTATCAATGGTAAGAATATCGGATGCTCATTTGAACCAAACTTTAATACGGGTGCACTTTCTACTCCACTTGCAGGTCGAGGAACTTACGGAGATTATGTAGGCTTTGAGCTTACTTATCACAAAGAGGCATCATCCTCTCACTCATCAGACGATGTTAGCAAGGATAATTTCTCTGTATTGGCTGGTGATTACGAAATCATTTATCAAGAGGATAATGAGGTTATCATACCTACAAACGCTGCTGAAATGCTCATTCCTCGTGGAGAAAGTATGCCTTCTTTAAAGTGTAATATCACGGTTCTCTATAATATCGCAATGGCTGATACTATCTATTATGAGGATGCTCAAAATAGATTATTGGAAAAAGCGAAGGAGGAGATTGTGCGATTACTCTCTGATATGAATAACTATGAGGTTAAGTCATATTCAGATGTGTTCTTGGAGGATAACCCTCAATTGCAAATCGGACAGAATGTTACATATAAAGATGGACACGGATATGAGCTTGCGACAAGAGTATTGAAGCTATCAACCAATATTGATTTCGGTTTCGTGCAAACAATTACATTAGGTAATCAAGTGATTAAGGGTACTATCACCCAGCTTAAAGAAGATGTACAGACAATCATTGCAAGCGGAGGAAGTAGCGGTAACGGAGGTGGATATTCCGTTTCTCAACTAAGAAGCCTTATTGCAAAGTACGGAAGTGATAACTTCCTGTCTAAGCAGTTTGACGACACCGCTCACGGTACTATCACTTGGGAGAAGATTCAAAAGCTTTTAAGTGGTTTGCTTGTCGGTAACTCCAATTCCGAGAACGGCGGCTCGTGGACTCCCGATACAGAAGGTCGCTCGCATCTCATCACCGATTACCTGGAGGTGAGAATGAAGGCTATCTTCGAGGAGTTGGTAATCAAAAAGACATCTACTATCAGTGGTAAGGAGATAATCTCTCCTGCTGGTGGTGTTGTGGCTCATAAGGTGGAAGAGGTTACTGTGACATATAATAATGTGTCACAGAAGACTTATCGTTGCTATTTCTTGGCAGAGCAGGAAGGTGATTCTGTAGATAATGATTTCGCTGTTAACGACCAAGTGCGCTCGGAATCATTCAACGTTCGCAAGGGCACTTATCATAAGGTGGGTAATCACTTTTACTGGCGATTGGTAATCGGTCGTGATGAGGAACCTGTGGAGTTGGAAGGAAAGAAGTATCACTACATCGACCTCTCCGATACCGATTGCGCTACGGCAAGCGATGTTCCTGCTAAAGGTGATGTGTTGTCGCAGTGCGGTAATAGAACCGATGTAGAACGTCAGAACTGCCTTATCTTCTCGGCTGTAGATACCTATTCGCCATCCATCAGCCTCTACCACGGCATAAATAGCTACTCCTTTGCCAATAGGGAGTATGTGCAATATGGCGTAAACAAGCAGACCAATAAGGCTTTCTTTAACGTCTATGGTGATATGTATGTAGGCGACCGACCTACCAAGGAGAATGGCTATGAGGGTAGTAGCTACATCAAGTATGACAGCGCAGCCAAGCAGGTATCTGTTAAAGGCAAAATCTCAGCCAAATCAACCGTGGATGGCAAGGAATTGTCTCAGTATATCAAGGAGAACTCAGCAGGAGGCTTGACCGAGGAGCAGGTGAACAATCTCATCAAGAACTCGCAGGTGATAGCTGACCTTCAGAATCAGGTTGACGGAGCTATCGAGACGTGGTTTTACGATGGTGTGCCTACTTTGAAGAATGCCCCAGCCAGCAGTTGGACGACAGACAAGGAAAAAGATACCCATTTGGGCGACCTTTATTATGATAACAAGACGGGCAAGGCATACCGCTTTGCCAAGGATGGCAACACCTATAAGTGGACTATCATTACAGATACCGACATCGCTAAAGCCCTTTCCGATGCAAGCAAGGCGCAGGAAACGGCAGATGGCAAGATGAAGGTTTTCAGCACCCAGCCTACACCGCCCTATCAGGTGGGCGATATTTGGGTGAATGCTACCTATCCTACAGATGGCAGTACCTACAAAAATGAGGTATTGCGCTGCCAGACCCTCAAAGCTGCTGGTTCTCCGTTTGCCATCGCCGATTGGATCAAGGCTTCCAAATATACCGATGATACCGTTGCTAACGCAGCCAAGGCAGCGGCGGAGAAAGCGCAGAAGGCAGCAGAAAAGGCGCAGGGTGACATCAGCAAATTAGGAACTACCGTCACCACCAACAAGAAGGCTTTCGACAGCTACGTTACAGATGGCTATCTAGAGCCTTCTGAGATTGCGGCTATGGCGCAGGATTCCAAGCGACTTGAAGATGCTTTCGCAGCCGCCGAGAAATCTTACACTGAGGTGAAGGAAGCAGCGGTACTGAAGGACACCAAGGAACTCACTGACCTCAACACTGCTTTTGATACCCTCTCTACAGCCAAGACGGAACTCATCAAGTATCTTTCAGATATTTCTGCGAGATATAATGCGGCTAATACTGAAGGCAAGGCTAACATCGTATCTGCTGTCGGAACGAAGTTTACCAACTTCCAAAGCGCATATTCTGCCTTCTATGACAAGCTGGGTTTGGCAAACGCATATATCACTAGCAAGATATATGGTGACTTGAAGCAGAATATCACCGACCTTGCTGGTTACAAGTACATCAAGGATGCGCTCGGTCAGACTACAGATATTGATGGCGGTCTTGTAATGACAACGCTCCTTGCGCTGAGAGACGGAGACGGAAACGTTCAGAGCGGTATCAACGGAGCAATAGACCCGAATAGAGGAAAGAAGAGTATCGCAACATGGTGGGGCGGTCGTATGGTGGATAAGGATTACAATAGCGGAAGCCTTACTCCTGCAACTTCTCTCATCCGCTTCGATGGCTCGGGTTATCTTGCGAATGGTGCTATTTGGTGGGACGTGGACGGAAAGGTTCACGCTGACCCTACGTCATTTATCATCAGCGAGAAAAACTTGGGTGCATACCTCACCTTCTTCGAGCCGACTTGGAAGGCAGGAAGCGATGGCTCTAGCATCAAAGACCTTGTGGCATTGACTCCACAAGCTCCTTTCAAGACGCTCTCCGTTAGTAACGATTTGTCCGTGGAGGGAAAACTTAAGATTGGTAGCATTACCCTCAGCGTGGTAAATGGCGCATTGAAGATTGATGGCAATGTGTATTCCACAGGTGGCATGAGCGCATACGGCGAGGGCACTAGCAATGGTGGTGGCTTGAACGGAAGCATCGTTCCTTTCGACAAGGCTAAGTCCTTGACGGCACAAAACGAGGGAACGGAGATTGCTTCAGCTTGGTCTATCAAGAAGCTCTATGATATGATTAACAGCATTGATGTCACAGGACAGCTGACTGACTACTTGAAGAAGACGGAAGCATCTACCTTGTATCAGCCAAAGGGGAACTATCTCACCTCCCACCAAGACATCAGCGGAAAGAGTGACAAGACACATACGCACAGCGTGAAGATTAATGGTGTCACGAAGACCATAGCAGCCACAGGTGGAACAGCCGTTGACTTGGGAACTTACCTTACTTCTCATCAGTCCTTGGCTGCTTACTTGAAGTCTGCCGATGCGGAGAAGACCTATAGCAAGTTGGGACACACCCACGCATTCAGCGAGATTACGGGAAAGCCAACAACACTTGCTGGCTATGGAGTCACCGATGGAGTCAATGCGGTTACGTTTAGTGGCTCAGGGAACGCCGTTACTAGCGCAAGCATAGACGGTCACACCTTGACTTTGACAAAGGGAAGCACATTCTCCCTCAGCGGTCACACCCATACCTTCGCTAGCTTGACCTCAAAGCCAACTACAATCGCAGGATATGGCATCACGGACGCTTATACCAAGGCGCAAGTGGACTCGACCATTGCTAAGTATCTCCCTCTTGCAGGAGGAACGATAACAGGTGCGCTTACCGTCAACGGCATCGCTACCTTCAAGAGCAAGGTTGCCATTGGCGACATCTACATCATCAATGATGGAAGCGGCAATCTCTACGTTCAGAAGACGGACGGAAAGACCGCCGCCAACTTCTATGCGACAGGCGGCATCACGGCTTTCGGTGCTTCTTCCGTCAGCGGTGGCACAGGAAGCGGATTGAACGGCTCAGTCCTTGGCTTCGAAAAGGCTACAGCCATGACTTCCGCCGACAACGGAGACAGCAGCAAGACGGAAGTTTCATTCCTTGCTACTGCTTGGAGCATCAAGCAGCTCAACGACAAGATAAACGCATTCGGGACAGGCGTGTTCTCCGACTATCTTACGATAGCAGCTGCCAAGGCTACCTATCAGCCAAAGGGTAGCTATCTTACTTCGCATCAGACCATCTACGGCTTGACTATTCAGAAGAATGGTACAAGCCTAGGCACTTACACCCCAAACTCTGCTGCGAAAACCATAAACGTAACCGTTCCTACCAAGTTGTCCGAACTCAGCAATGATAGCGGATATACTAAGAACACAGGTACGGTCACATCGGTTGCAATCTCTGTCCCAACTGGGCTTTCGGTCAGCGGCTCGCCTATCACTACCAATGGAACTATTGCCATTGCCCTTGCTTCTGGTTACTCCATTCCTACTACTGCAAAGCAGACAGCTTGGGATGGTGCGGTATCAGCAAAGCATACTCATAGCAATAAGTCTGTACTGGACGGCATTTCATCCACTAAGGTAAGTCATTGGAATAGTGCCTATGACTGGTACGCCCTTATGACTACTGACGAGGAGACTGCGGACGGAATTATCAATAAGTGGAACGAGGTGGTGAGCTTCCTCGCCAATATTGCGCAGACAGACACTTTAAGTGGTATCGTTGACGGAATCAACAAGTCTATATCTGACGAGGTAGCAAGAGCGAAAAAGGCAGAAGGGGTAAATGCTTCGGGCATATCCGCAAACAAAGGGAGTATCGCCACCTTGCAAGGCTACTTCACAAACGGTTCAGCGAAGAAGGCTCTCCAGCTTACTAATGCTCGCAAATTGTGGGGAAATTCATTCAATGGCACTGCTGACATCAATGGAAGCATCATCGTGCCTAGCGGAAAGTATATCTCCATCGGTAACATCAAGTTGGAGTATGATGCAGCTAATAAGGCGCTGAAGATTACGAATACTACGACCGAAGAGGTGGCTAACCTCTACACAAGTGGTGGTGTGTCCGCTTATGGTGTTGGAGCATCATCATCAAGCGGTGGTGGGTTGAACGGCAGCGTGAAGAGTTATTCAGATGCCTTGAAGCTTGCATCAGAATCGCTGAGTGAGATTGCCTCTGCCTACTCCATCAAGGCTCTTGATTCTCGTATCTCCAGCTTGGAGGGTGGTAGCGCAACAAGCATTGAAACCACAGGCTCAGGCAATGCCGTAACTAGCGTGTCGAAGAGTGGAACAAAGATAACCTTCACAAAAGGCTCTACATTCTCGCTCAATGGGCATACACATACTTTTGCAAGTTTGACCTCTAAGCCAACAAGTCTCAGCGGATATGGTATCACAGACGGTGTGAATGCCGTTAGCGTAACAGGTTCTGGGAATGCGATAACAACCGCATCTATCAGTGGGCATACCTTGACCTTGACGAAGGGTAGTTCTTTCAGCTTGTCTAACCATACTCATTATGTGGGAACGACACAGGTGCAGGGCAGCAGTGCCGAGCAAGCCTTGACAGGAATCACCAAGATAGACAACATCTTGAAGTTGTCAAAGGCTACCGTCACCGTCAACACAAGCTACAAGGCTGAGCAGAATCGCTTGGTGATTTATGGAAATACCTATGGCAACGATGCAAACTACATCAAGTCGGCTAGAAAGCTGTCCTATGGCGATGGCGGTCCGCAATTGGTTTTCTCAACTAGCGAGAACCCTGATGCAAGTGGCGTTCAATCGGCTGCATTGGTTTATACTGACCATGACACTATAGGAGCAGGAGTAAGCCTTTCGTTCGTGACGAACCAAGGCGATGCCTACTTTATTGCTCCACACATCAAGGCTCTCACGGCGTTCCAAGGAAACCTTGCGTGGAGCTATATCACCAACAAGCCAACCACCTTGTCGGGATTTGGCATTACTGATGGCTTGCGTTCGGTAACTCAACCAAGTGGAAGCAACGTGTTCGTTACAGGCATATCCACTAGTGGAACAGCCGTCACCTACACCAAGAGCTACACAAAGAAGAGCCTTTCTGCGGTTGGCACTTCGGGATGGACTAACGCATCAATCGATGGCAACATCATTCCTGACATGAGCTTCATAGCTTACTGGAACGGAGCATATAGTGGCACAAGTTCAAACCTCGCCTATTGCAACAAGGGTGCTTTCGGCTCGTTTGCAATCAAGAACAGCCTTGCCTTCTCAGAACTCACAAGCAAGCCGACAACGATAAGTGGGTATGGCATTACTGATGCTTATACGAAGTCACAGGTGGATGCCATCGCCGCAAAGTACTTGCCTTTGACAGGTGGAACGCTCACAGGTCAGCTTAAGATTGTGGCAAGCGCATTAAATGGTGCTTACAATGGATTGCTCATAGGCGATGATTGCTACATTGGTGATTGTAACTTAGGCAACACTATCGGCTTGATGGGCGTTAACAACAACAACGCAGGAATGGTGAAGTTCGGCAAGGGAGGTATGCAATTCGGTTACAACGGCTCGAATCACATAGCTTCGACTACCGCACAATGGACAAACCTCAATGCGGATTTGCTCGATGGTTGGCACAAAAACAACATCGTATGGTCGGGAGCGGTAAACAGCAACACCGCAAGCCTTTCCCACTATTGGGCGAAGTTGTTTGACATTACCGTCACAGGCAACCAATATGATGATAGAAGTTTCACGTTCCTCTTCTCCAACGGATATAACGATACCTATTCGGTTGTCGTGTTGAGAATCCGTCAGAATGGAGCGAAGGACTCTGGGGCATACAACTTTAGCATATCCTTGCGTGAGTTGGTTGGAAACATGTCTTCAAGGTTGCGTGTGTACTACAACAATGCAACTGGCAATGTTCAACTTTGGGGAAATTGCCAAGGTCAATATGGAAGTCTGTCTTACACAATCATCAAGAAGACAGGACGCACGTCTGCCGATTTCACAAGCCAAGGAACTTTGGTGACAAATACATCGTTCTCTGAGGCTCAAAGCTTGCCAGCAACCACAGGGGATAGCCCTTACACCTTGCTTGATGGTGCTACGAGAATTGGCATCGTGAAGCAAGCAGACCAACTTGTAACGGCTCGCTCGCTATGGGGACAGTCCTTCAACGGAACAGCAAACGTGAGCGGCAACATGACAGGTGTGGGCAATATCAATACTTCCGCAGCACCAGCAGGAACTATCTACACAAACAACTGGTTCAGAAGCAAGGGAAGCACTGGCTGGTATAGTGAAGACCACGGCGGCGGTTGGTACATGACCGACAACACTTGGATTCGCAGCTATGGTGGCAAGGATGTATACCTCTCCAACAAACTTAGCGTGAATGGTAACGTCGGCATCGGAACAACTGCCCCATCTCATAAGCTGCATGTGTTGGGAGAAATCTACACCACAACCAAGGTCAACATCAACGGCATCATCTTGGAGAAGGACTCCAACGGTGACTTGAAGGTTAACGGAAACCTCTATGCCACAGGTGGAATAAGCGCATACGGAGCAAGTGATGGTACAAGTAGTAGTGGTGGGTTGAATGGTAGTGTGAAGAGCTATGCAGATGCCTTGAAGCTTACATCAGAATCGCTGAGTGAGATTGCATCTGCCTACTCTATCAAGCAGCTCTCTATTAGAATCACGTCACTGGAAGGTGGCAGTGCTACATCAATATCCGTATCGGGCGGTGGTAATGCGGTTACGTCTGTTACAAAAAATGGCACTACTATCAGCGTAGTTAAAGGCAGTACGTTCCTAACGGCTCACCAAAGCCTTGCTGGTTACATGAAAACGGCGACTGCGGATGCAAAGTATATGTATCATAGCCGCAACAACATCGTGTCAGATTTGAATAGCTTCGCTACGAATAGTGCTGCACATATCTATGAGATGAACAATGTAACCAACAGACCGAATCGTAATTCTTGGGTGCAAGTGATGAACTGGGGAACAGGAGATTCTAATTATGGCTTCTTGCTTGCCAATGATTATTCTACTAATGGTCACATGTACTTCCGTCAGAAAATTGCGGGTTCGTGGAAAGATTGGAAGACCATCATCGACTCATCAAACATCGGGTCACAGTCGGTAAATTACGCTGCATCGGCGGGTTCTGTTGCTTGGACGAACGTAAGCGGAAGACCTAGCACGATGAAAAATCCAAGTGCTCTTTCTTGGAGCGGATATTCAAGCGGAAGCTATGATGGTAGTGCAGCAAAAAGCATAAGCATTCCGAACAACACGAACCAATTGACTAATGGAGCAGGGTTCATTACATCTTCTGCTTCAATTACTGGTAATGCTGGAAGTGCCACGAAACTCCAAACCACAAGAACGCTTTGGGGACAAAGTTTTAATGGAACGGCTAACATAAGTGGAAGCATGACAGGTGTCGGCGACATGACCTTGGACGCAGGGGCAAGGATAAAGCACGGTTCGGGCAACCTTTACATCGGAAACTCGGACAACTCCAACTGGATAGGTGTTCAAGACATCTGTAGCCAGTCCTCCATCGGAGATGGCAACTGGAGCTTGCGAACGAGCGGAGCTGCGCATTTCAAGGACACGACAATCAACGGAACGGCGACTATTAAGAATTTACTTAGCCTCGTTGACGGCTCGCACAAAGGCTTGAAGATGGGAAGCACGTATATCTCATCCCTCGATGGTGAAGTTATCTTGCAAGGCAACACAGCCCTCCGATTCGGAAATGATGCATGGGACTACAACCAGTGGGCGGGTCTTAAGTACGACCATAGCAGAAAGACCGTTTACCTCGGCATTGCCGATGGAAGCATATTCAAGGCGAACAGTGCCCAAAGTGGGGGTGTCATCAACCTTAAGCAAGGAATAAGCTCCGTCTATACTCCAACATTGTACGCTGGCGGCGACATTTATCACACAGGTACATATAGAATGCTATGGAAGAATAGCAAAGCATCAAAGTATCTGAATGTGATGAACATATCGCAGGATGATAATGGCATTCTCACCATAGGCTACGGAAACTTCTCCAACAACAAGAATGTGGTACTTGAAGGCTATAACCTTAACTTTCGAGTTGGCAACGATAGCGGAACAAAGTCCATGTGGCTTAATTACAACAATGGCAATCCTGTGCTGAGTTTGGATGGTAATTTCTATGCCACTGGCGGTGTTACGGCTTACAAGAGTTCCGATGAACGCTTGAAGCATGACATACACGGCGTTGACAGCTTGGCTATCATCAAGGCGATGGGTGGCACGGTTGCATTCCGATACAATGCCGACAACAAGGATAGCATCGGTTGGATTGCCCAAAGGGTTCTTCACAACACCTTCATGCAAGACCTTGTGGAGAAAGACGACAAGGGCTTCCTCAAAATCAACTATTGGTCTCCAAAGCTGATTGCCGTTGCCTTCGGTGCTATCGAGCAGGTGGGCGATGAGGTCAGCAGGTTGAAGGCTCGGGTGGTCTTCCTCGAATCAGAGGTTCAGCGATTGAGTGGAAAGCAGGGAAGCAGTGACAAGAAGAGATTAGATAACAAGAATATTAATTTATTAAATTAGTTAAGAAAATGGAGAATTTAAAGATTAACAAGAAGAGTGAACAGACAACCGCCACTTATACCAAGGGCGGCTATCGAGTAGAGATTACCTACAATGTTGACAAGACGGGTGGCAACATCGAGAGCATCAATATGAGTATCTACGCAGATGCGAATGGTAACTATCTCTGCAATGCGAACGCAAGCTACAACGGCAGCGAGCTGACCTACAACATCAGCGGCATCCCTCAGAGCAAGCTCAGTGAGGTATCAGCATTGATTGAGGAGGTTAATTCCGCTATCGCCGCTAATATGGCAAGCGAGGCATCAGAGTAAGTATTAACGCAGGGTGGCTCTTATAGAGCTGCCTTGCCTAGTGTTTTAAGTTTTAAAGATTAAGCGTATGTTAGTAAACGGAAAAATCACCGCTCCTGTTAGCATTGATGATGTTAAACGAGCTCTTGGAGAGAGTAGCGATGACCTTGCTACTCTCTGTAATAATGATGGTATTGTTCCTTGGTCTAGATGTAAACCGATTGCTTATTCACAACCATTTACTGATATTCCTCCAGTACGAGAAGATAGAACAATTAATGTTACATCCTATTATGGAGCTCCTTGTATTGTAAGATGTGGAATATTAGTTCCAGAAATTAAATATGACGTTAATAATTTTAATGCTATTTTTGATATTGCTGAACGGCTTGATTCTGATAATACTTGGGGTAATCGATTTGCTCCTTCTGCTACATATAATGGTTATCACCTTCATGGTGGTACTTCTGAACCATATCGTCTTGGTGATTTTAGAAATTATTGTAATAATGCTTCAAAAACATTTGCAATAAATACTCCAAATAAAACAATACATAAAATATATAATACAGAAAGAACTATGAGTGTTGTTTTATATGAAGATATGTCTACTGATGATCATGGTTATAGTGTATTGTTAGAAAACATGTTTCAAAACTTATATGAGTATTGGAGTTTATATTTGTGTGTTAGATATGGTACAGATAAAAATTGTAGTTTGATAAAAGTTTCTGATGTAAATAAAAATGAATATTATGTTTATGCAAAAGGAGATGTTGTTTTTACAAATGATGATGTATATATAGTTCCATGTCTTATACCTGATAAATATGAAGCAGGACTTAGTATAGTAATACTAGATTCTCCTGGTAGAATACTTTGGGAATATAAGCCACGTGTTATTAATATTTATAAAATAAAAAGTGGAAATCAAGATTGGGAAATTATGGATGATGTTATAAACATCGAAAATAATGAAATAATGCTTCTTGTTGAAATATCAAAAACTAGTAGTAGTAAAACATTTGCTAATGGACAGTTTAAATGTATTGCTCATTATATTAATGATACTAAAACAGTTATATCTTATGGTGATATAACTAATAGTCTTGGTCAAAAGATTAATGTTTTTACTGTACCAGTCGGAAATGAAAATGATAAAGTTCAATGTTATCTTAAATTTACAGGCGTACATGAAAATCCTAAAATAGGAACTAATATTTATTTTGATTTTGAGTGGTATGATGATGATACTTATAAATGGAATAGAGTAAATGGTTATTGCTATGGTATAGTAAGAAACTAAATTATAAATGTAAATTAGTAAATTATTACAATTATG
>ERZ1034791.90-NODE-90-length-12858-cov-4.760212_pt1 | contig 12858 bp, 33 predicted proteins | sample MGYA00520649_ERZ1034791 | MGnify/ENA primary metagenome ERZ1034791 (study PRJEB33766, sample SAMN09781683) | gut metagenome | biome: gut microbiome | host: Homo sapiens | place: Madagascar | study: EMG produced TPA metagenomics assembly of the PRJNA485056 data set... | reverse complement strand
CCTCAATGCTAATCGGCGTTAAAGACCGCTGCTGCTGTCCTTGCAAAATTAAGCTCTGTTCGCTGCTGCTGTTGCTGTACTTCGTCATACTCAGAATATATTTCATCCTCCCAAGCACGGGAATTAAGATAAGTTAGTGGGTGTTTCTGATACACCTTCTGAGTGATTGATGCAACATATCGTGGTGTAGCTGCCATACAAGCGGCTCTATCCTTCTTAGTCATGTGCATCCACTTCTTCAAGCATTTCTGTTTGCCGACACACTTACCATACATCTTCCACCAACTCTCGAACTCATCATTAATGATAGAGACAGATTGCGGTGGGGTTACCTCGTAACCTTGGGATTCTAATAATGTGATTGCTTCTTGTATCTCCTTTTCCATATTTACACCTTATTATATATTATATATACTCGCCACCCCAAAATCGAGTAATCTCTGACCCTGCGATAGCTACCTGTCCATTCGGTCTTACAGTTCTGTTAAGGAATCCGCCTTTAATATAGCGGTAGATAGTCGTTACACTAACACCAAGCTTTTCAGCAGTCTCCTTGATAGAATATCTGCCTTTCGGCTTCACATCAGGCGGTTCGTTTATCATCGTTGCCTCCTTTCTCTTTATTGCGTTTGAGAATACCATAAATACTAGCCTCACACGCATATTTGAAGTCACTCATTGTACGCCGCACAGCCTCAGACTTCTTGAGACCTTGCTTCATGTAGTTCTCTACAGATTGAACTACCAAGCTTTCTTTCTCTTTTTGCGATTTAATAACCATATTTAACTATAAATTTATATAGAAATTAATATAAAATCATTATCTTTGCAACCGAAATATATCGGTGCTTTGTAATCACACCGCAAAATTAATAAAAAAATTCGAGAAACTATTATTTTCTATTAATATTTTAATAATAATTAATATAAAACGTATGAGTACACTATTGGAAAGAGCAAAAAAGGTAGCTGAGCACAAGGGAATGTCAATGGCTCAGTTTCAGGAGAAGATTGGTGTGAGCATCAGTCATTTCTATAATACCGACAGATTATCATTGAAGACAAAGAGAGCAGTTTCGGAGGTATTCCCTGACATAAATGCCGATTGGCTCGAAACGGGTGAGGGTTTTATGACTAACACCGATAAGCTACAGGAGGAAGGCAAATTCTATAAAGTACCGCTTCTTCCCGTTGCTGCGCAAGGTGGTACACCAAACAATTTTGAGTATCAGATACAGAAGCATGATTGTGAAATGATGATTTCTCCTATAGAGAATATTTCGATGGCAATCACCGTCACGGGCGATAGCATGTCGCCAGAGTACCCAAGCGGAAGCAAGGTGCTTGTGCAGAAGATTAACGAGAAGGCTTTCATTGAATGGGGCAACACTTATGTTCTCGACACCGTTAATGGTGCTATCGTTAAGAATGTATTCCAAGCAAAGGGTGATGATACAAAGATTATCTGCCGCTCGGTGAATCCTAATTTTGCAGACTTTTCCGTTGATATTTCAGACATCAGAGGATGGTACAGAGTGCGCTGTTGTATTACCATAAAGTAGCGTTAAAAAACGTAAAACGTGCAAATTTCGTGCAAACCGATTAGAACGATAATCATAAACACTTGAATATCAGTACAAAACAAAGAGCACACTGCATATTGTTAGAATATGTGCATAATTCATGTTAATTGATTAAAAAACTCGAAAAATAGCACATAAAACGGTAAAAAATAAGTAATTTTGCACTAAAAGAGAATATAGAGGATTCTCAGAAAGTAACAATAAGTATCGGATTTTACACCAAAACGTGCAAATTCCGTGCAAATAAAAAAGGAGATACGAACTTATGATTAAGGTATCAATCAAGCTAGATAAAAGACGGCGATTGAATAGCGGTAAGTTTCCGCTCAAATTCAAGGTCGCAAGAAAAGATAGTGCCATTTATATTCCGACAGGCTATGAGCTGAAAGAAGATGAATGGGATGTGAAAAATGAAAAGGTGAAGGGATTGCCCGAGCAGCGAGTAATCAATATGAAGCTGATGAAAAGGCTTTCCCTTCTCAATGATAAGATAGTGCAGTTGCAAGAAGAAGGCAAACTGCGCTACTTCTCAAACAAGAAGCTTTCGCTCTACTTATCCAATGATGAGGATGAGCAAGAATATAAGAATCATCTTTTCAAAACTCAGATGGATGCTTTCCTTGCGACTAAGGATAATGAAGGTACAAAGTTGGTCTATACAACAACTGCAAGCAAAATTAGCAACTATTGCGACTATGAATCTTTAAGGTTGGAGGATATAGATATTGAATGGCTTGATGGATTTGTTGAATCCTTGAAAAAGGATAAGAATACAAAGAATACCATTGCTGTAAGGTTAAGGGGTATTCGGGCGGTGCTAAACTTCGCAAGAAAGAAAGGTCTATTGAAGGAATACGTATTCAATATGTATTCAATCAAAATGGAAGAGACCAAGAAACGCTCATTGACGGTTGAGGAACTAAGAAAGCTGCATGATGCGAAGCTTACTCCGCTTCGTGCTAGGCATAGGGATATTTTCTTCCTTATCTTCTATCTCATGGGCATTAATCTAATTGACCTCTCTAGGATAGTGAAAATTGAAAACGGAAGAATAACCTATAGACGAGCAAAGACGGGTACACTATATAATGTAAAGGTAGAACCAGAAGCCCTCGAAATTATCGAAAAATATAGGGGTAAAGAACACCTTATAAGCGTATTTGATAGAAAGAGCTCTTATCGCTATTACGATGTATCAATCAATAAAATGCTATCTAAGATTTGCAATAGCATCGGTATTCCCGAAGTCAGTACGTATTGGGCAAGACATACCTTTGCCACTATTGCTTATGAAATCGGTATCAGTATGGATGTTATCGCTGACTGCCTTGGGCACAAGAGTAGCCATAGAATAACCTCTATATATGTGCGCAAAGACCAACAACTGATTGATGAAGCCAACCGAAAGGTTATTGATTATGTTCTATATAACAAAAAGGGGTAGAGCTTTCGCCCTACCCTTTCTTATTGTTTTCTACTAATGTTTTATTACTTCCAAATACTTCAACTTTGCGAATCGGTATGATTCATACACCTCATCTACATTCACATCTGTATTAAAAGCGAGAACACATCCTTTGTCATCATAGAACCCAAGGATGATATACTTTTCTTCTACATACCCTGCAACGTATGCGCCAACATCTTTACCTTTATAAAGAACAGGCTCTCCACGATACGCATTAAAAAATTCTTTATTTGTTATACGCTATCGCTATTTTAGTTCATCAAAATCAAGCCACTCTATCTTATCGTAGCACTCGTACAGAACTTCTATACGCTGTGTTCCGTCTCCTCTTGTGACAACCCATACATCATCACTCATTGCTCCATAGTGAAGAGCCGTAGGATTTACGCCTCCACCACTATATCGGAACATCACCCACTTTCTTAATGGTGGCTTATCTTCTTTTAGGTCGTGCCATAATGATGCCGCATTCACGTAAGGAACGTTTTCCGTATCACAATCGGTAACACCAACCTTTTCTGTGCTGAACGTTACTCCGTTAAGCTCATTGTAATCTACCTCATCTTCATTGCTACAGATATAGAGGTAAATCTTCTTTGGTAAATTCTTTATTTTCATATCACTTAAATTTAATAATAAAAAACTCGGTATCAAGCCACTTGTCGGGACAAAGACCTTTTTTAGGCTTGCCGATGGTGATACTCTCAATCTCCTTTTCGATACGTGGACTATCCTTGCGATAGCCATTGATAAAGAGAACGTGGGTAAACGGAATAATCTTATAGTATGGACTATTGATACAATACTTTGCCATTTCAGCATTAATACTATCCCATTTTTCGGCACAATCATCAGACATTTTCTCAAACTGCTCTTCTAGTTCTGAGCGAACTAAGAAAAGTCGTTTAGCCCAATAGCCTTTGATTATACGATACTCCTCGGTCTTCTCGCCCGATACGATTTTATCGAACCACTGCTTGCTGATGGTGAGGGTCAATATTTTCTTCTTCATCCTTACACCTCCTCCCAGTCTATTGAAAGTATATCCTCTGAGAGCATTCTTTCTTCCTTGAATATATGATGCCCATAATGATAGAATATTCCTTCCTCGTCAATACCAAACGAATAAAGCCCATTTTCTCGCTTTACGAGCTTTCCTTTTCTCATACGCTTTAAAGCCTCTGAGAAGTCAAATGTGTCCTTCTTCATACGCTAATCCTTTTTCCAATATTTACCAATTAAATAACCGATAACTCCACCCATAAAAGCTATATATAGAACAACTAGGGTAAGTATAACATAAAATCCAAACATAACTATTCTTCTTTAAGTTCGACTGCCTCATCGTACCAAGACAATTCTCTTCCGATGAGTTTTTTTATGCTACCTTTTGGAAGTTGAAAACCATAAGCTCCATATCTATCTTGTGGCAACCAATAATTATGTTCGATGCAATCACCAGCCCACATATCAGGCTTGTAATTGAATATCCATTCTCCGATATAATCTACTGCTACCCATGTCATAACTATTCCTCCACTTTTACGCCAAATGGAGTGCCATCGGCAAAGGTGTAATGTTCCATAATTTCATCTAAAACGAATCCACTGATACCATTTATATAAACTTCTTCTTCGTCAGCGATAATAGAAGTAATTAAGGAATGATGCTCACCTTCCTTTCCTTTTATCCACCCGAACGGCTGATGTTTTTGCATCTCAGCCCAGCACTCTTCTGCGTTGGCAAAAGGTCTGTACTTTGGCTCAGGCTTGATGCGGTACTCCACATTTACCCAATATTCAATCTCTTTCATTTCCGTCCAATCATTCGGAACATCTGTACCTTTTATGGCACTTGGTTTTGTTCTACTCTCTATTGCCTTTCCTTCGGCAAATGCTAACAAAATTGGCAGCATTTTCTTTATTTCTTCTCTTGTCATACTCAATCCTCCAATTTTATATTATGTTCTTCTGCGAAACTATCTTCTGCCTCCTCGCAATACTTACCCTCACAAAGTGATTCAGGATATGCTCTGTTAGTAAAATACTCTTGGCAGCATAATTCACAGATGTCATTTCCGTAATTATCTTTTAACTCTTCTCTAGTCATTACTCATTCTCCTTTCTTACTATATAGTCGTACATAGGCTTGCGCTTTCTACGATATTTATTACATATCTTTTCTGCCTCTTCCTCTGTATCGCAAGTTGCAACAACTCCATCGGGATATGTGTCCCAATATCTAACTACCTTAAATTTTGTCATACTCAATCATCCAATAAATTTAAACTCAGCAATAGAGTGATAAAAATCGCCATTGCCATATACGTCACAACTATATGATTTACCATTAACTGAAACCTCAAAATAGTTGCCATCATCATGTGTAATCTCTACCTCATCTGGCAGGATATTTTCCTTGAAGTACTCAGCAGATTGGATATTATCCATAGACTCCTCAGTCTCAAAGGTTACACACTCTTCATTAATTATATCTTCTATGTTCATATTCAATCTTCCAATTCTTTTATAATCATTTTTACCAAGTGATAATTATCTCCATCCCAACCTTCATCTAATGCTTTGCCATCAGAAGAAGTATGATGCCTATTGACGTAATCAAAGATTGCGTTGCAAAAGAAATCATCACTTGTACCCTCGCAAGATTCTTCATCACAGAAACCTTCGTGACTTAGGAGTTCTTGGCATTCCTTGTGCATACAGATTGCAGACCTATATTCAGGAGCAAACTGACGAATATATTTTTGTCCTACTTCTATTTCGCAACCGCACATATAACATCTGTGAGGTTTGCGAGCCTTACGCTCTGAGTTCATAAAATCCATAATTATTCATCATTTTTCGGGTCAACGAATGGTAGCCAGTACTCTACATCAGGGATATTCCATCCGTTGTAGTCTTTGGCTATCTTTTTATCTACTATATGTCCGAAACATATTTCACCATCTGTAGTGAGTACTACAGCTTCTTTATCTACTGGTGGAAGTCTATCCTTGACAGAAACCCATACGGGAGACACTTGCTTTGGTCTTCTTTCTTGTATGTTAGCAACCATTTTGGCAAGTGCATCTTCTTGGTCTGTACCATACATAACCTTAAACATTTCTGTTATAAGGCTTATATGAGATTCATCAGGAACTCTATCACGGAATGCTTCTAACATAAAATTATATAATTCTTTATTTGACAACTTGCAGATTAAGCTATCCAAGTCTATTGTTGCATATACACTCATATTATTTATCCTCCTTTTTTCTGTTTCTTTCTATATGCTTTAGTTGCGCAATACTTATATTGCCATATCGTTTATACATACCTTGGAGATATACAATATAGCCAGCTAATGTTATTTTATCTGCATCCATATTCTCTTTTTTACCCTCTACTTGTTAAATTAGAGGATGATAATTAGTAATTTGTAATATGCTTTGCATCCATTATTTTTCGCATAAGGATGTCTATTTCTTTATCTGATGCTATATGGTCTATTGGATAGCGCATAAAGTTTCCCCAATCACTTTGCTTTTCAATATCGCCGTTGGAATCCATACCAATCAAACACCCATATCCATCACCATTTATATAGCCATCATGGATAAATATACTTCCATCACTTGTTACAAGAAATTCTCCTCTTTTAAATTCACTCCTTTTTAACATATTCTCTTCTTTTTACCCTCTCCCTTTTACAGGAGAGGGTGATTAGTTACTTAGAGTTAGAAACATTCTCCAACTCTTTTCCAATTTCGTATAATCCCTTTTTAAGAAGGTTGCTTATCAATCGCATTCCTTCTGCTGTATAAGCATTAATCTTTAACCCATTAAAATATACAATATTGTTTCTATATTCCAATTTTAACTCTGACATAATATCTTTATCTTCCATATTACTTATATTTATATCCCATAAGGGATGGTTAGTTATTCTTTTTTCGGTTTAATACCCCATGCAAGGCATCCAAATCTAACATCAGTACTAATGTTTGAGCCATTAAAAACTCTCTCTTCTCCTCCAATAGACGTTAGGGTAATACCTATAGGCAATGAAGGATAGAGATATAGCGGAATCAAACGAAGTCCAAGAGTATTTTTCTCGTTGGCAACCTTCTTATCAAATTCCTCTTTTGTAAGATGTCCCTTGTCTAATTCAGATTGTAAACAAGAAATTTCTTCCTCAACATCTTCTTCGGATTGCCAACTTCCAAAATGCAAAGCCTTACACTGGCTTTCCGTAAGAGTATTCCAATCAATATCTTTCTTAAACTGTTCTTGAACTTTTTGCCAAGCAGCATTGAGACTTTCCTTTTTAAATTCTTCGTCCCACTTTTTATATACTTGAGTACACGCAATTTGATTTGCGAGCCATTTCAAAGTATTATTAACTTTGTCTTCTAATAAAATTTGTTCCATATTACTTCTATTTATGCCCGAAGGCGGTTAATAATTGCGTCTTATCTCAACTTTCCACTCCTTAGAAGAGAACTTCTTTTTGAGGTTTTTAATTAAACCCTCTATCTCTTTAAGAGATTCGAAGGCATTAACTAAATCCCCTACTTGATACCAGTAGTCCCATCTGTCTGGTTGCTTATCTTTCTCCTCTTGGGTGAGTGGTCTAACAAACTCCCCTTTGATGGTTTGATATTCATTTGGAATTTCAATTCCTCCCAAATATCCACTTACCGAGCTGTTATCACACACATTGCTTACATTAATATACAATGTTGCGTAATAATGTATTGCGCCACCGCAAAGACCACAAAAAGAACTAATTTCGATATTCATGAGTCTTTTTTTGTCTTTAGTATAGCTACCCATAGTTGTATATGTTTTACCAGAGAGATTAAACTGAAATCCTTCTCCAATATTCTGAGGAATAGCCCCAGTTATCTTAGATATATCAAATCCATTTTCTATTCGTAAATAGCTGTTTGTATTCATACGCTTTGCTTCTTATGCCCGAAGGCGGTTAAACACTATTTTCTTTGATGTAAAGACTGACTTAAATCTACCTCATCGTGAATAAGGGCGTTCACAGCCATTAAACCATTTACGAGAAGCTCCAACTGCTCTTTGTTGATAAAGAACAATTTTCTTGCTATCTTCCCATCTTCGTAAGCACCAAGAAGAACTCTATCGTTTTCAACTTCTATGTTTATAAATGGTTTATTCTTTGACGTTATATCCAAACTATATTTACCCATACCTACACCTCCATTTCCGAATTAATTCCTAGACTGAAGAGAAGGTGCTGGAGTTGATGAACGTATGAAATATCTCCAAGATAAAAATCATCTTGGCATACGTCACAGCTATCAGATGGAGCAATATTGTTATAGACTTCTAATTCAATACAGCCAGCTTTTCTATCTGTTGGGAACGCACGAAAGTATAGCTTATCATTGATACTATAATCATAGTCAATAGCATTTGCTTCCCATTTATTCTTGCATAGAATTTTCTGAGTAAGAGGAATCGGAACAATATCATTAACCCAAGCACAGCTGTCACCGAAGAGATAGCCTTTGTCTCCAAATTCAACACCTTCAAGATTTTCTAAACGGACAACACCTTTAAGAACTGTTCCATCGTCTAACTTCAAAGTCTTTGATGGGTCAGATGATGTTACTAGGTAAACGACATCTTTGGAAGTTCCTAGCGGCACTCCGTTTGTCATTACCAAATCTCCAGGAATATATTCTAACTTATCCATACGATTATATTTTTAAATTACTATCTAATTGCAAGCCATAAAGAATATGTTGGAGTTCATCTACACTTTTTATCATAACAGTATCGTTTTTTCCGTCATTGAAAGATACTCCGTATATTTCCAAAAAATTATTATATCGCAAAGTGAAAAGGTATTCTTGGTGTTTATACCACCTATGCCCAAAACATTCTCCTTCAGAGCGATAACATGTCCATCCATTCTTTTTAAGAAACTCTTCCCAAATATGAACGTGCAAAATATCATTTTGACAAATTTTGCCCAAGCTTTGCCCATCAATAACTTTCAAGTCGTAAGAATAATCTATATTGAACTGATAGATGCTACAGACAATACAGATAAATCCGTGACTATAAACTATATCGCCCACCATATAACGAGGTGGCTTTCTAAATTCTTTCTGTTCCATACGCTTTACTTTTTACGATAATTAAACTTCTTTATAGCATCCTTCTTAGAAGCTGCCATAATCTTAACACCTTTGATGGTGAACTCGTGCTGCGCCTTTGGCTGACACCTTTGCTTATCAGAAGGAATGTTGCCACTTGGTGTACCAAGTCTAGGACTACTACTTCCAAAAATATTACCTTGCGCATAAGCTGCCGTAGCAGCCATCATTAACGCCATTCTCATTAAATTTCTACTCATAGCTTATTTCTTAACTTCTTTAAAGATTACATTCTTACCGTCTGAACGTTCAAAATTACAACAGATTCCAGTGCAAGGAATATCGTCACCTGCGAAGAAGCAACCATCACAATCAAAAGTGTATTTTGATTCAACTACCTCCAAGACTATTCTTTCTCCAACTTTAAAATCTTTCATACTAATCTCCTTTCTTTTTAGGAACATACTCATCTAACTCATCATCAAACTCATAGCAGTCAGGGCAGTAGTGCTTATCGCCAATCTCTGCCCATTCGCTTTCCATTGCTTGCTCTTTTGCAGTTCCTTCGTCCAACCAAGCCACAATACCGTTAAACTCATCTACGAAGGCTTTTCCACATCTATCACATATTACAGAATACATAGTAACTGGCTTAATCATGCTTACCTCCTTTCATAATCAAATCAAACAACTCATCTATGAATATCCAATCAGTCAAATGGTACGCCTTGACTTCCTCGTTCCACATTTCTTGATATGTGTCGCAAGTGGTTTTGTCAAGCTCATCGTTCATATCGTAGAGCTTTCTATAACCGATTTCTTTTGAGAACGCAAGAACCTTTCCATTGTCATTACGTGGAACTTCGCTAGCTGGATGCCACAAGTCCTTCAAGAACTCATTGATAGCCCACTTAGCACCATATCTAAACCCCTCTGCTATAAACGGAGCATCCTGTGAAGCAGGATATCTATTGTTGCAATAATATCTTGCAGCATCTTCTATTTTTTTATCATCTATCATAATCTACCCTTTCTTTTTCTAAGTTGATTCTTTCTACGCATTCTTCTTTGCGTCTTACCATCTTGTATATCTTCACACTTTAAGTGTGATTGACAATACCAAGGTATGCAATTCGTTAAATCCTCATTGACCATAATTAGTCCTCCTCTTTTTTGTTATCAGTAATCAACTTGCGTAATTGAGATATAACCTCATCTACGTTCTTATCATGTGCTCCTTCGTAAAGTCCGAGACGAAGCATAATGATGTTTAGTACAGGGTCGTTAATCTCAATAGCCCTTTCTGTGAGTACATTAAGTACTTGTGCTAGAATCCTAAAAGATGCAGCATAAGGAACATTAGTTGAACACTCAGAAATTTCTTTCAAAAACCTTGGTAAATCAACCTTCCATGCCATATCGTCCATAACATAGTTCTGAACATTCTTGCTTTTGATTTCCTTCATACCTAGCCCTCCACGTCTTTAGTTGTACCTAAAAGATGCTCATTGCCTTCATAAGGAATGCAATATGCCCAATTAGCATAAACGCAATGATAATATCCATCATTGTCTATATAACCAAACAAATTTGCACGCCACTTATCTGATTCACTATCTCTAACCAACACCTTATCGAATGGTTTGAAGGCTGACTGCTTCTTGCTCTTCTCCCAGATAGTGTAAGCCTCATGAAACGTGATGGCTTCGCCCTCTGTTGCTTCTCGCAATTCCTTGTGTACGCTGATACGCAGGTCGAAGGCTTGGTCGGTCACGAACTTCTCGTTCTCGATTTCGTACTGGTTGCCGAATGATAAAGTGTCCTCGCTCTCGTTCTTGCCTATTAGATTGCCGATGATTGTCAGCTCTCCGTCCTCGTCTTCCTCATTGAAAACGTAGAGCTTGCCCAACTCAAACACTGGCTTCTTCTTCGGCTTCTCAATCACCAAAGTGGTGAGGTTGAGTTTACCACCATTATCTTCCTCAATATCGGAGATATATTGTTTGATTACTGCCTTATTTGTAACCTTGTACCAATCCTCTGTTTCGAAGGTAGTGCCCCTATTCTTTTGGGTTACAAACTTTGAATCAAACTTAGTATAATCGGCATTTGCCCACTTCTCGAAGATGCATAATACACCAAAAGCACCTGCTAACACATCGCCTTTCTTCCAAGCAAACTTAGACCAGTCTCGCATTTCTTTTGATGGAAAAACTACACATTCTCCATCATCATACAATTTGCCATTCTTATCAAGATACCCTTCTCCACCATTCATAAAACCAAACTTTGAATTATAGAAGGATATTTTGAAACTTTTATCATCTACTGATTCCAACTTGCATTTACCACAAGCGGAAGAATATAATTTAGTTCCTTGCGGCTTATCCTTAAGGATTTCTACTATATTTGTTTCCATATTCATTAATTTCTCATTATATGACACTTAACAACCTTATGAACCATATCTGGCTGCGATTCATTAAAACTCTTAATAAACTGACGCTCCATTTCCAAAGGAAAGATGGGCTTTGTCGGCTTCGGCATAGTGAGGACGGCTTGAATCTTTGCCCCCCCATCCAAGGTAAGCAGACATCTGCGAGTAATTTTCTCAAATAACATTTTCGTATCTCCTATTATTTAAACGTTAAACAAAATCTTAGTTTTTTATAATCTAATTATATACCATACCAGCGAAGCGAGCCGAAGGCGAGCCAGCCTTAACCTCATAAGTATTAGCATACACCCTACAGATAACCCCTCCCTTGATATAAGTATAGTTATTGAGTATCATATCCTTTATGTAGTCAATAGAGGATAAAAAACGCTTTTCTATGTTTCTATATTTGCATAAAATCTCATTTTTGACCGCAAACTTTACTAAATCAAAGGCTTTCTGTACGCTCACGCTTAATTTCTCAGCTATATACTTATATGATATACCATTCTCTCTGAACTTATCGCCGTAGCCAAAACGATTACAAGCCTTCTTAGCCGCCTTCAACTCTTTCAAGCCTTTAGGGTACTTAGTCTGCTGAATCATTTGCTTTGCGTAGTTCTTTCGATTCTGTACATCAATGATAAGCATAGCAGATAAGGTATCTTCTATGAACTTTACATTCTGTGCATAGGCATTCTTTTTAGAATCATTCCATGAAATAAACTCGATATTAGGAACGAGGACGTTCCTGTGAGAGGTATGACTTTTTAGAGACTTGAAGACGAGACAACGGTTATTCTTGCCCGTGAACTCAACCAAGCCCAGAGCCTTCAAGGTATCAATACGCTTACGGACAGCACAGGCACTTACTCCCGTGATTTCGTGAAGCTTATTGATGCTCCATCTTTGCACGGCAGAAGACTTGACCCTTGTCTTGATGAAAAGGGAAAATGCGATTGCCTTCCTCAGTTCGGGATTGCAATACATATCGTTCAATATCTTTCTGCGTATCTCCATTTTACAGATGCTTTAAAAAGTCAAGAGCAGCAAAGAAATGGGGATTCTCTGCTGCTCCGTATTTAGTAGCCTTGCGGCTCACGTAAATCCAAACTCTTACACGTTAGAAAGCTCCCCATAAGCTCGCTAAGTGATAGTGTTCTTTCTGAAACACACCGCAAAATTAATAAATATCTGTGAAACTACCAAACTTTCTATTAATAAATTTAAAATA
>ERZ1034791.87-NODE-87-length-13249-cov-16.881840_pt1 | contig 13249 bp, 6 predicted proteins | sample MGYA00520649_ERZ1034791 | MGnify/ENA primary metagenome ERZ1034791 (study PRJEB33766, sample SAMN09781683) | gut metagenome | biome: gut microbiome | host: Homo sapiens | place: Madagascar | study: EMG produced TPA metagenomics assembly of the PRJNA485056 data set... | reverse complement strand
ATGGTTAAATATGAACGAAGACAAAAATCAGATTTTTTTACTGATCATTGTCGGCACTAATTATTTTTTACCCCAAATAACCTAATAAGACAGGATGTAATTCCTTTATAATAAAGAAGTTAGCAAAGAATTTTGAGAAATGTTATGGCGACAAAATAGTTCAAAAGCAGTTGCCTTGTTCCTTGTCACCATATAGAGTGGGGAATTTTTATGCAACAGGTGTCACATAAAGAAAATTTTAAAATCTGTTTAGTTGGCTCATCGGGGGGCCACTTGACTCATTTATATATGCTAAAGCCTTTTTGGAAAGATAAGAGTCGCTTTTGGGTTACCTTCGATAAAGAGGATGCAAAAAGTCTTTTGGAAGGTGAGAAAATGTATTCTTGCTATTATCCTACAAATCGAAGCCTTAAAGCATTGATTAAAAATACTGCTATTGCGTGGAAAGTACTGCGTAAGGAAAAGCCAGACTTAATCATTTCTTCTGGTGCTGCGGTAGCGGTTCCGTTCTTTTATCTTGGCAAATTGATGGGAGCAAAACTTATTTATATAGAAGTATTTGACCGTATTGACAGGCCTACTGTAACAGGTAGATTGGTTTATCCAATTGTGGACAAGTTTATTGTGCAGTGGGAAGATCAAAAGAAGGTTTATCCAAAGGCTATCAATTTAGGCAGTATCTTTTAGAGTGAAAAGATGATATTCGTAACAGTTGGAACCCATGAGCAGCCATTTAACAGGCTTGTGAAAGCAGTAGATGAATTAAAAAGAGACGGAGTAATTACCGAAGACGTTGTTATTCAAACCGGGTTCAGCACATACGAACCGAAGTATTGTCAGTGGAGCAAGTTACTCCCTTATCAGCAGATGATAAAGAATGTTGAGAAAGCACGCATTGTTATCACTCACGGAGGACCGGCAAGTTTTATCATGCCTCTGCAAATCGGTAAGACACCTATTGTTGTACCTCGTCAGCATCGGTTCGATGAACATGTGAATGACCATCAGGTGGAATTTGCAAGAAATGTTGCTGAGAGAATGAGAACTATTATCCCCGTTGAAGATATTAGCTCTCTTGGCGATGTGATTAAAAAATACGATGAGATTGTTGTTAAGATGGGGCATGGAATGAGCAGTAATAATGAGAAGTTCTGTAGTGAATTGGAAGAAATTGTTGATAAAATTTTGGTACAGTAAGAGAGGGGGATGCGGACAAAATCCTGGACACCTTTGCTAATACTAACCAAATCTGAGCCTGTATTGTACCGGGCTCAATCCTCCTAATGTATTTTTGATTCTGTCGTTATTGTACCATTGGATATAATTACTCAGGTATGTTTTTAATTCATCTAAAGAAAGCTCTTCAATTGAATGATTATAAAAGCATTCTGTCTTCATTCTTCCAAAGAATCCCTCACAGGCGGCATTATCAGGACTGCAACCTTTTTTAGACATTGATCGTATAAGTTTGTTGTCATTAGTTAATGATATCCATCCTGGCCATCTGTAATGATAGCCTCTGTCAGAATGGATTATTGGTCTGCTGTCTGTCCTTTTAAGTTTTTTTATGGCTTCAGTTAAAGTATCATTTGCTAGAGTTGCTGTAGGTTTATCTCCTATCTTATAAGAAACAATTTCATCGTTGAAGCAGTCTCTTATAATTGACAAATAGAGTTTTCCCTTACTGCATGCAAATTCTGATATATCAGTCAGCCATTTTTCATTTGGGGCTGATGCAGAAAAATTCCGATTCACTATATTAGGTACTGCAGGAGAAAGTTCTCCTAGGTAAGAAGAGAAGCGTTTCTTTTTACGTTTGACAATCTTTATTCCTTCTTTTTTCATAAGCCTTCTTATGACTTTTTCTGAAAGCTTGTGGCCTGCGTTCTTTAATGCAGTATAGAGTCTTCTATAGCCGTAGCATTCATAGTTTTTTATAAATGTTTCTTTTAGCAACGCTCTGCTAGACTGATATTTATCATCTTTGAGCCGAGACTGTTCAACATAATAGTAGCTGCTTTTTGACATCGATAGAGATTTAAGCAGAGAAAGAATCGAATACTTGTTTTTTAAGGCACTGATAATTTGATACTTCTCTTTGTTTTTTAAAGCTTTTATATCAGTGCCTTTCCCTTTTTTTAATATTTCAAAGACCTCTGTCATCACGTCAACTTTCATCTGCAGCTCTTTTACCTGCTTTTTAAGCAGAGCTATGTCATCAGAACTTGCTTTAGAGGTTTTAGGAGATTGACCCTTTAGCTCATTTTTCTCATCTGCTACTTGAGTTTCAAGCGAATCGGTCCTTTTGATTTTCTTTTTCTTCTGTTGCAAGCCAAATACTCCGTATTTAAGATACTTTTTTCTCCATATATATATTATATTGCGAGAAATGCCTTCTTCAATTGCAACATCACGAATGTTTTCTGTTCCTTCAAAACATCTTTTTAGGATCTGAAGCTTACGTTCTGCTGAATAGCCATCATGATCCATCTTAACCTTAAGATTTATACTCTTGACTCCACTGGGCATAAGATTTGGAAACTTACCATTTGTTGCCTTTCTTTGGTTTATCCATTCATACAGGGTATGCGCAGCTGGATAACCTAACTGCCTGACTGTAGGAACAACCTTTTTAATTTTGTCATACAGTTTTAATGCTGCAATAATTTGTTGGACTGTATATGCCATAGATCACCACGTTTAGGTGTCCAGGATTTTGTCCGCATCCCCCTCTCGCAAGATATTCTCTCTAGTTATTATGTTTCAAAATATGTTCTGAAGATGTAATCTTCGTTATCATGTCTTGAGTCAGATTTATAGCCATTTTCTAGCATAGACACAAGATTGTATGTTAATGGCATTTCATTTTTATTAATACTGTTCCTGATTTTGTTGTATTGAGCAGCTAAGCTGCGATTCCTTTCTCCATCATCACATTGGTAAATATTCGCAAGACTATAACTGTTGAAGAAAGCAATGTAAAAAAAATGTAAAAAGTCATAATCTTCAACATCTTCAAGTGCAAGACAAACTTCTTTATAAGGCATAAGGTTGTTTTTTTCTTTAGGAGTATGTGCCAATGTTTTTGCCACATAGTTTCTTGTAATATAAATCAAATCTTCGTTTTTACTGTTTCTAGCAATTTCAATTACTTGATTAATCCATCTAGAAATCAAGTTATGATCTGGAATTTGAGCGTAACAAAATCCAGGAATACAGTTCAGATTGTTAAAAATTTGTTCTGTTGATTCAAGACAAATAGCAGTAGCACGATCAAACTTATAAACAGGGAAGTCTTTTTCTAAATCACCTAATGAAATAACGCAGTTCTCGTTTGTGAATAATTTGTCTTTTTTTAATAAAATACAATGGTCGTGTAGGTAATTTTTGCAAAAGATTTCAAAGTACTTCTGTGGATTAGCTGAAAAATACAGATTTAATTCTCGAATACAGATGAGTTGTTCTTCTCTAGCATTTCGTAAATGTGAGAAGTTGTCATACATTAGATAAGGCAAAATTTGTAATTCTATTAGAATCTTATTTTCAAAGGATAATGATGATTCTTTTAAAACTTTTGCAACAAATTTTGTAAGAAGTAATTTATCTTTTTGTAATTCTATTATGGCTTTCTCTTTACGTTTTAACTTATTTTGATACTTTACAGAATTATTGTCTTCTGTATTTTGAACAATGATCTGTCGGTTTTCAATTTCATCATTTTTCCTTATATTTAAATCCTGCTCATCTGATTTTAATAAATCTATCTTATTCTGGAATTTATACAGATTGATCTTGTTTATTGTATCAACAGTTTCAAGAACACATTCTAAAGAAAAATCTTTGTAGTCGTTAGTTCTTACTAAAAAGGACATACAAGCACAGCATAACTCAATAAGACGATCTGCTTTTTTTAAACAACTCTGAATTTTTTCAAATATTTCCTTATTTTCCCAATTCTCGTAGTAATTTAATAAAGGAACCTTTTCCCAATATATTGAGGCTAAATCAGGAGTTCTATCAGCTAGTTCAAAAGTACATTTGTTAAAAGGAAAATTGATTAAAATTTGTGTTTCATCTGATATTGAAAGATTATTCTTATTAACATAATCACTGTAAGCTCTTTTAAGATTGAATCCTTTATCAATTGAAGACATACTCCAAATACAGGTCCGACAATCTGTCAAATACTTATCAAGTTGTGAAACTTTCTGATTTTGAAAGTTACTTTGAGTAAGGCTATCTCTTTTTGAATTAAGTAAAATTTTTGATAATAAGTTGCTGTCACTATGTTCTTGCTTTACTTCTGTATCTAACTCTTTAATTGAGTTGAGCTCCTTGTTGGTTATATAAATTTCGTTGATAAAGAAGGTAAATAAATTTAATCTTTCATTTAAAGACAGTTCGTGATCTTTAACTAGGCTGTACCCAATATCATATGTATTTTTACAATTTTTGAATATCCATTTAAGTCCGTCTCCTCCCAACTTTTTAAAAGTGTTGTATATAAATGCAGATCTTTCTTTGTGGATATAGTCTTTTAATTTGTCTTCATTCTTAAATTTTGTTATTACTTCAACTGGAATAATGCTTTCATCAATTATTAAATCAGAAGCAATTGCTTCTACCTTCCATTTATCTTTCAATAACATTGATTTTGACTCAAGAATTGTTCTTGCTTTTTTAAAGAATTCCTTTAGCCTGTTACTAATATTTACTTTTTGGTGAAGCCAAAATTGTTTTTGATTAAATAAATCTCGCAGTTCAATTTGTTCTTCTTCAGTTGAATCTTTTGAATATAGTTCAATTAAAGATTCAAGCTGTTGAAGCTGCTCTTCACTCATGTAATCTACAAAATTTTTACACTTTGCAAGTTCATCGAAAGATAAATTACTGGTAGTTATTAGAGAAAGGTACAAATAGATATACCTATCTAAACCATATCGTATGGTGTCAGGAGATTGAGAGAGTTTGATATTTAAATCATACCATTTGAAAGATGGTATGCATGTAATAAGACCTCCAAGAGTAATTTGATCAATTTGTTTAATTACGAGATTTTTACATTGTTCAGGATATTTTAAAGACAACTCTTTTAGGATTTTTTCTCTTGAATCTACAGCTTTGGTGTTTCTACAACTATAAATATCATACATCAATCCTAGCAATTCAGTTATTTTATTGTAGCTTGACCTGTCTGAGCTCTGCATTGTTTCATCAAGCTGTATAAGCAGTTCTGTTACTTGTTTTAAATTTGTCATATTCTTTGATACAAAGATCAATGAATACAACAAGTCATCGGAAAGATAAGGATTGAAATAATCATCTAAATCATTTGTCTTTTCTATTTTTGCTCGTTTGCAATAGCTCAATATAAGATCGTCAACTATATTTAAGTAATTTCTACAATCTAAATAAGAAAGTTGCTCTATAAAAGGACGGATCGCACTCAGAATGCTGTATTGTTTATTATTATTGCTGTTTGCTTTTAATGCATTAAATATATTATTTTGTAGGGCTTTATTTTTTAAATAGTATGGATAGTCATCTCCAAGGATGTCTTCTTTTTTAAAACATAGAACATCTAGCAGTCTGATAATAAGTTGCGTTAATTCATCGATTACACAGTTTGAAGGTAAACTTCTTCTACGGTTGGTTGATTCTGTTTCTTTTTGTAATTTTAATACACTTAGAAAAGCAGAATAATAAGCAAAAGACTCCTGATTAGTTATGCAATTTCTTTCAAAGAAAATACCAGTCTCTGATGTTATTTTGAGATAGATTAAACTTTCTATAATATTATATAGTCGATTTAAGATGTCTTCTTTATTGATTGTTGGTTCATCATTAATATAATCAAGCACAATATATCTTGATGTCAGCTTATAGATTCCTTTATAAAAACAGGCTATGCTCTGAGAAAGTTTTAGGTGGACAATCTTTGCTAGCATCTGTTTAATATCTTCTGTTTTTTTTGAGTACAAAGATTTTAGAACTTCAACTTGAAGACTATCTTTTGTATTGATTTTTCCTATTAGGCAGAAACAGAAAAGAAAAGACAGATCCTCATTTTGTTCTATTAAGTTTTGATTGAAATGTCTTCTTGTTACCTTAAAATCAGTTCCTTTTGTCAAGATGTTTCTCAGGTTGGAAATTGAACCTTCTGATAACAAAGCTAAATGTCTGCAACTATTTGGATTAAAAATAGCATCAGCATTTTTATTTTCTTCATAAGATTTGATTGATAAATAATTTGTTTTTTTTGTAAACTCATTCAGTGTATTTTCAATTTTATACCAGGTTAGAGGATTTAAAATAATTTCTTCTTTAAAAGACGTAAGACTGTTAGTATTTGAGATAATCTCAGAGCGTTCTGCAATTGATGAGTTTTCTTTGTAAGGATCTGATATATCAAAGTTATACAAATTTCTTATTGAAATAATCCTTACATTGTTGTTTTCTCTGCAAAGTTCTTTTATTCTATCGTCAATGATTTCTTCATCAACAATTAGAATTGACAATACTTTTAAAGATGAAATTAGATTTGATAGTAAGGCATAGTCTTTTATGTAGTAGGTGTTTAAAAAGAGATTTGTGTATCTTGATTGTTGATAACCATCAAAGTCAAGGTCTTTCTGGTTGGGATCATCGTCAGGATCTCGAAGTGAAGCCTTTACAGGATATTCAATTCCATTGACATTATTGTCTGTTGAATTGTTTTGATCTTTAGAGTCGTATAGCTTAGCAAGGTAACAGATAAAGGCTTTGGTTAAGATCTTACTTCCAGATGCTGCATTTAAGATGTTGCTACCTAATACACCTCTTATGAAGCTATTAAATAATCCATAATAATCATTTTTGTATAAGTTAAATAAGTCATCTAAAAGTTCTTCACCATTTGCAATTCCGTTAAAGTTCATTTCTCTGTACATGAGCTTAGATGTTTGAATGTTAGTTAAAATGTCATTATCTGTAACATTTGAAAATTGCTTTGAGAAATGAAGTTGTGCAGAGGCTGATTGATTGGCCCATTGAGTTAAAAGAAAAGCATCAATAATTCTAATATCTTTAAATTCAGATCCTTCTTTTTTCTTTTGACGTATCCAATTTTCCTTATTCTGATAACTTATAGTTCTAGGAAAGACCGCTACATAGGTTACATCATGAATATCAACATCTTGAGATAACTTTGATAGCTTTTCTTTTGCTTTAGAAAAGTCCTCATCAAATTTTCTTTTAGGATCTTTGTTGGTACCAATCTCCCATACAGATAGACCTTTTGGTATGTAAGGGTGATTTTGATTGTAACTTACAATTCCATCAAATCCTTTTAAACATATATCATCACCATATGGGAGATAGAACTTTTCTAAATAGTCTTTATTTGCTGTAGTTGCTATAAGAGTATAAACAAGTTCTGGAATAAGACCTTTACATTTTTGCTTATTGTTATCAACATAGCTTTCTATCTTTTGTCTTGTGATTTTTGCAAAGAAAGGAATACCTTGATCCTGAATAGAGGATGTATTGTTTGATAAAGAGTATTTATCATTAGAAGCTTCACTAGATCTTTCACTATTGATTCTGCCTAGACTTGATCTTGTATTTGTATCGTCATCCGTATTTAGTTTATCTCCTGAGATACCATAAATGAGAGCTGCTTGCTTTTTTAGAAGATCATCTGCTTTTATACTGTAAGAAGATGAATGAGAATTTGAAGAAAAGGCTTCTTCTATTCTTTTAGCAAAAGCTTTTGAAAGTTGTCTTTTGCCGTTGAAAAGATCATTTAATGTGCTTCTTGAGCATTTTAAGATTGAGGCTACCTGGCTTACGTTCAGATTTGTTTTTTTAGTTAGTTCTTCTTTTAGGAATAGACCGAAATTTTTGTTTTCTGGCATAAGACAAACCTCAGGTGAAATATAATACTAACGATAACTGTATTAAATTATCGCACATTATGTAATATTTTGTTTCTTATTTAATTTTCAATAAATTATTTATTTTATCAAGACTTGAAATTTATTGAATTTGGCTTTATAAATTAATTGTTGCTTTCTTCTTATAAATGAAGAAAAAGTTTATCTATAATCGTTAGTGTCAGCTACAGCTAGATTTGGACTTCATTATGGAAAATAAATATTCAATGTCAGCATTCATCTGTAATTATGGTGAAAGTGAACAGAGTATTCAGTTAAAATTTGAACACTTATGTAAATGTCTATTCTTAAAAGAAGTTCAAAAGTTTGATCCAAGCATTACCTATTTGCATAGCAACCCAAATCATCCAGGAATTGAAACTGATCCTGTATTTAATAAAAACACCAAAGAATTGATTGGATTTCAAGCAAAGTTCTTTCAAAACAAAGTAGGGTATGCACAAATTGAGAATTCTGTAGATAAAACTATTCAAAATCTAAAAATTTCACATTTAGACATTCTTTATCTTTATTGCAATTTGGATGTGAACACACAATCTAGATCTTACAAAAGAATTTATGAAAAGCTGTCTCAAAACAAGATACAAATTAAGCTAATATGCGGCGAGAATATTGCTGATTTAGCTAGAAAATATAAAGAGCTTGGTTATTATTTCTTTGGATGGCAATACATCAAACCTAAGAGTTTAACTGAGATTAATAAATTTTCACAGGATCTTGTTTCTGATATTGTTGCTAAAAATCTTGATATAGATACCCATGCGTCAAATAGACTGAACTTTTTTCTTGAAAATGAATATACACAAGAAACACTAAATCAGATGTTATCAGATGCTTTGCAAGGATGTACATCTTTATTAGATAACAAAAATTCTACAGGGATTTGTAGAGATTATTTACTCAAATTTGAGAGTGCAGTTAGAAATCTTGAAAGAATAAACAATCATAATGTAAAAAGTTCTTTTTCTTGGTATAAGCAAATTAGTGATCTTTGCTCTGTAGAAATTACTAACATAAATAGAATTGTTTCCTCCTTAGATCTTTCTGAAAAAGGCTCTCAGGAAAAATTCCTTTATTATACTGGCCTATTATTTCTTCCTAGCAGATTAAGGATCAATCCTGTTATTCAATATTATATTTCATCAAAAGTTTGTTTTATCGAAGGAGATCCCGGAGTAGGAAAGACTCATCTTTTAACTCATTTAGTGTCTAAGCTTAAAATTAATGAGGAGCCTTTATCTTTATTTGTCCTTGGTAGAACCTTTTCAAATAATAATTCAGTATTTGAACAATTAAAGTCTATAACAAACACCGATTATAATTTTAGCGATTATTTAATTTATCTTAATGAATATGGAAAGGAACGAAATTCACTTGTATTTCTAATCATTGATGCGATAAACGAAAGCTATTATCTTGATATCTGGAAAATAAGTGGATTATACAAGTTGATTCATGAAGTAGAAGATAAAAATTTTTTGAAAATTATAGTTAGCTTTAGATCTGATTATAAAAATCTCCTATTATCAGATGTTGTTAAAGATAAAATTAAGTCAGAATATATAAGTGTTATTACTCATCGTGGTTTAGATAAGAATACGTATAGCGCTGTTGGGGATTTTTTTAATTATTACAAGATTGATTTTAGCTCTTTGGATTACCTTGAAGATAAATATAGTAATCCTCTTTTTCTTAGATTGTTATGTGAATATTTGTCAGCAGTAAATAAAAAAGATGCAATTGTTGATCTTCCGCTCACAGATTTATTTAAAAATATCTTAAATATTAAAGAAAATGAAATTCAAGAGAATTTGAGGAAAATAAATACTTCTATATTTGGAGATGAACGATTATTACATCTTTTTTTAGATGAGTTTAATTCTTTTTTAGTAAAGAAAAAATCAAGAAAGTTATCATATTCAGAAATTGAAGAATTTCATTTTTTTAAAAATTCAAAAATATCCCAAGATGTGTTCTTACCTGCTTTGACTAGAAATCGTATTCTTACAACTGATAATTCAGAAAATGCTAAAGAAACTAACTATAGTTTCTTTTACGACAGATATACTGATTACTCTATTGCATGCAATTTGTTTAAAGCTTTTGTAAAGCAAGAACATTACGATAGTCAGGTACATCCATTTTTTAAATTATTTCGATTTCAACGTCTTTTTAGATATTTTCAACGAAAAAAACTTATAAAGTATCTAAAAAGAGACTTTTCAAAAAAGATTTCGTTGCAATCTTATGATTTCTTTGTAAGGCCTCAAGTATTAAATTTCATCGACATGCTCTACACAGAGCAATTAAGTAGAGATTGTAATAAAGAAACTTATTTTGCTGTTGAAAAATCTATATGTTCAATAAAAGATAAGAATATTAGACAACAGTACTTAGATGAATATGTAAAATCTTATAAATGGAGATCTAACAAGTCAATTCGTCCTGAATTCTTCTTTGAATTTTGCTTTAAAAACAATATAAATCTGTTTTTTGAGGTTCTTATCTCTTGTAGTTTAAAAAAATCAAGCCCTCTAAATGCAGAATTTCTTCATTCTTATTTGTCGAACAAGACAATAAATGAAAGGGATAAAGAATGGACAACTTATATAAATGATTATTTTGGAAGTGATGAAAGCAGAGTTTATCAAATCATTACCTCTTTCCTGAACGAAGCAAATTTGTTGAACAATCTTGATAGAGATAGAACATTTCTTCTTTTAGTTTTATTTTCCTGGATACTGACTTCTTCAAATAGAAAATTAAGAGATGAAACTTCTAAAGCAATGATTGTTGTATTAAAACATCATTTAGACCTTGTAATTCCTCTCTTAAATAAGTTTTCAAATGTTAAGGAGCCTTATGTTATCCAAAGACTATATGGAATCGTTTTAGGTTCTATTATCCAGTCATGTATTGCTAACAAGCAAGATATATGTAGCTCTATATCTTTGTTTGTCTATAAGAACATATTTGCAAAAGATATAGTCTATGAAGATATCCTGTTAAGAGATAACGCAAGACTAATAATTGAATACACTTATTCATTTTTTAAATCAACATTTTCATCAGAGATTGATCTTGAGAAAGTAAGACCTCCATATAGATCACATGATATTCAGTCAAATATCAAAGAATATGAAGTTCCTGATTATATAGGTGCTTTAAAAATTAAGGATTCGATGAAAATCTCTACCGAAGGTGCTTTATATGGGGATTTTGGCAGATATGTTTTTGAAAGTGCTTTATATGATTTTGATTGTGATAAATTAGCTTTGAAAAATTATTCTATGAATATCATTTTCAATGAAATAGGCTATAACAAAGCTCTTAGTGATTATGATTGCTCTAGATCAATATCATATTATCCTGGTCAAAGAGATAAAAGCGAGAGAATAGGAAAAAAGTATCAGTGGATTGCTTTTTATAAAACTCTCGCTTTAGCGTCAGATCATTTTGTTTTTAAAAATGGTGGCTCTCAAAATGAAAATAGAAGAAATTATGAAGGAGCATGGGAGCCATACGTAAGAGATTTTGATCCTACTTTAGTATCAAAAGATCTTCTTAAGAAACAGTCTTTAGTAGACGAAATTTCAAAGAAAGAAAACAGTGTTGAGTTTTCTGAAAAAATTGATCCTAATGATAAAGATCTTCCTTTAAATCTTAAGACTATTACTGATAAATTAACAATTCAAGACGATAAATATGAGTGGGTGTCGCTCTACTCATTCTTTCAAAAATATTCAGGTGATGATGAAAAAAATAAGTTAATTACTTGCACTATAAATGGTTTCTTTATTAAAAATACTGAACTGAAGCAATACAATAAATTTGATAAAAAAATTTTGTTAAATGCTATCAAAAAAGCTGATGTTTTTGCTCCTCCATCAACATACACGTCATACCTAAAAGAATATCCATGGTCTCAAAGTTGTTATGATCTCATTGAAGCATGCAATTCAGGTTTAGAAGTTATTGGTTGTGATCCCAAAATCAATTCTATTCTTGAGAAGTTTACCTATTCTTGTTGTTATCTTTTATGGGAAGAAGAATACGATTTTAGCAAGGGTAGTGTTGAATCAAGATTTCTTCCTAATAAAGATCTATTTGACAAATGCAAATTGTCATTTTCAGATAGCAACTGTGAACTGATAAATGGCAATAATGAAGTCGTATCTATATCATGCTCAGGACATTCTCCTTCCTTTAACAAGCTTGTAATAAGAAAAGATATTCTTGATTCATACCTTAAAGCTAACGGTTTATCGTTAATATTTTTCCTTCATTTTGGAGAAAATCATAGTGAAAAAGTGATATCAGATCCAGCCTATAAAGATTACCTAGGAGTTATTGAGTATTCTCCAAGTTCGAAATTTAAGAATTTCATTATTGATGAATCAGAGTTGTTTTAGATTGAAATGTAATTCGATAGTTAATAAGGGGAATTTATGTTCAAAAAGAGCAAAAAAAATAATGACATTCCATCATTAGATTATAAATTGCAGTCACTGTACTATCCTAAGGATAAAGAATGCCTTTGGATATCTATTCATGGAGAATACGGGGGGAATCCTGCTAATCAGAAAGTAGCAAATAACTTGATGCAACAAATTAGAAAATTGTCAACGAAGCAAGGAGTTTATTAACATATGGAGTCACTTGCGATGCATTTATGTAAATTAGTTGAAAGTTTATTTTCATCTTTTCCTTTCATTTCCAAAACTTGCAAATCATTCGTCTGTAGCTATGAATTTTTCTTTAAGAGATTTTTCATTGAACTTTTAATAAGCCTTTTGGTTACATTCTTAATTTTCGATTCTTATCTAGATTTGAAAGGCTACATTAAGTACTTTCACACTTCTGATAAATTGTCAATTAATGCAATAATATATATTATTTTTTATTTAATAACTAGTATATTGCTATTGGTTATATTTTATGCATTGAATTTAGTTATTGATAGTTTGCGTAATAATTCTATCTTTTACTATTTATCAAAATCAGTTACAGAAAATAAGATTGATTTCTATGTATATAAAGCTATTTGTTCAGGAAACATATTGTCTGTACGATTGAATAGTAATGAAGTTTTTCTGCTTTTTCCAAAGTACTCATCATCGTACAATTGCAAAGCAATTGAAAATAAGTTTTTAATAGCGTATGTATTCAAAAAGTTTCGAATTATTGGGGGTAAGTTCTGTTTATACGAAGACAATACAAAAGAACTTTTAAAAAAATTTGAAATTGAAGGAAACTATTTGTTTTATTGGAAAAACTTTAATATTTTTCGATCAAATTCAAAATTTTTTAAAATA
>ERZ1034791.74-NODE-74-length-14718-cov-4.703744_pt1 | contig 14718 bp, 16 predicted proteins | sample MGYA00520649_ERZ1034791 | MGnify/ENA primary metagenome ERZ1034791 (study PRJEB33766, sample SAMN09781683) | gut metagenome | biome: gut microbiome | host: Homo sapiens | place: Madagascar | study: EMG produced TPA metagenomics assembly of the PRJNA485056 data set... | reverse complement strand
GATGAAAAATATGCAAAATTAAAAAAAAAATCATGTAAACTTTTAGCCTTAAAAAAAGGAAATGTTTGTAATTCTGAAATACTTGAACAGAAAAAAGTTATAAAGAACATAAAAAAAGATATTTCAAAACTTCTTTCGGAAGAAGATAAAGAATTTAAAAAATGTTTGACCAATGAGCAAAAAACAAAATATAAAACAATCCAAAAACTCCAAAAACATGACCTAAAAAAAGAAATCAATAGAGAAAAAATATACAAAGCAAATCCTCAAATGGAAGAATTTGCAAAACCACGAAATTCAACCTGCAAACGCCAAAAGACCTCTTATTAAAGAGGTCTTTCCATAATATCCAGTTTATGTAACTTTTGCCTGACATAAGTCAGCAACTTTTTTAGATAATATAAGAAAACCCGTAAAAATAAATTTTGCGGGTTTTTCATATTATATAGTTACAAATCTTTAATTCAAATTATTGATTTTCAAGTTTTTCTCTAACAAGTCTTTCAACTTCAGCCAAGATTTCTGGATTTGCATCCAAAAATTCTTTTGCTTTTTCACGACCTTGACCAAGCTTTTCTTCGTTGTAGCTAAACCAAGCACCAGCTTTTTTAACAATATCAAGATTTACAGCAACATCAAGAATATTACCTGTTTTAGAGATACCTTTACCAAAAATAATATCAAATTCCGCAGTTCTAAAAGGAGGTGCAACTTTGTTTTTCAAAACACGAACTCTTACGTGGTTACCGATTTCACCGTCATCACCTTTCAAACCTTCTGTACGTCTAATTTCCATACGAACAGATGCGTAATATTTCAAAGCGTTACCACCAGTTGTTGTTTCTGGATTTCCGTACATCACACCAATTTTCATTCTTAATTGGTTAATAAAAATAACTGTTGTATTAGTTTTGCCAATAATACCAGTCAATTTTCTCAATGCTTTTGACATCAAACGAGCTTGCAAGCCCATTTGTTGATCTTCCATTGAGCCTTCAATTTCAGCTTTTGGAACAAGTGCTGCAACTGAATCGACAACAACAATATCAACCGCTCCAGAACGAACTAACTCCTCTGTAATATCTAAAGCTTGTTCACCAGTATCTGGTTGAGAAATCAAAAGGTTATCAACATCTACGCCCAAATTTCTTGCATATTCTGGGTCAAGGGCATGTTCAGCATCAACAAATGCAGCAATACCACCTTTTTTTTGACATTCAGCAACAATGTGCTGAGCCAAAGTTGTTTTACCAGAAGATTCTGGACCATAAATTTCAATAATACGTCCACGAGGAATTCCACCAATACCAAGTGCAACATCTAGTGATAAAGCCCCTGTCGGGATAGCATCAACATTTACAGTTGCCTTATCGCCAAGTTTCATAATTGAACCTTTGCCGAAATCTTTTTCAATTTTTTCAATCGCTAATTTCAGCGCCTTATTTCTTTCTTCGCTGACATTTGCTACTGGTGTTTCTTTAGCCATCTAACTTACTCCCAAACGTAAACTTCTTTTTTCTTATAAAAACCTAAAGCCACTGGCTTGTAGCTATTTAGTTCATTTTTTAATTGATATACTTCTTTGTTCAAGTCAACAATTTTTTGTTTCAATGTTTCGTTATCAGTTTTGCAACGAATCAATTCAACAACTACATCATCCATGCCTTCAAGTTTTTCATCAATAACTTTTGAAATTCTATCGCTTAATCTTGATTCCAAATCTTGCAAAGCAGATAATACATTTTTTACACCTGCAACGCTTGAAGATGCTCCAACTGCAGCAGGAACTTTAGATGCTATTGGATTAGAAACAAGTCCATTAACTTGTGCTTGTACTTTTCTTAGATTTTTTACTTCATCATAAGAAAAATATGTATGACCTTTAGCATTTTTTCTAGGTCTGATTGCAGCTTTTTTGCATAATTCAACAATTTCTTTGTTGTCAGTTTTCAAAATTGTACGCACCTCTTGCGGTGTCAAAGTTCTCTCATTCAATCTGTCTTTTATCATTCTTTCTATCCCTTAAAAAAACATTCCCAACATTATTTTATTACATTCATAAAAAACAGGCAAATAATTTCATGATAATCATGAAGAAATGTAAATACGAATAGATGAATTTAATGTAAATAGCTGGTTTACTTTTTCCGAAAATTCGTTATATTGATAATATGAAAAGAATTCTTATATTTGGACTTTTTATAGCAATTTCAATGTCAATATCTTTGCCAACTTTAGCTGATGATATTGATGCCCCAGCGACTGGTGACTTGTGGGATAACTGGAACACAAGACAAGATGAAAGAGAAGCAAAACCAGTGTCAGACGAAGAGTTTGACAAAGCACTAAAACAAGTTGACCAAAAAGTAAACAAATGGAAAAATTGGGCAGAAAAACGTAAAATTCCTAAAGGCGAAGAGTTTAGCCAAAGTAATGAAACAGAAATTCTGAATAACGAACAAGAAAAATCAGACAACAGCCTTCCTGTTCTAACATTTCCGTTTGAACTCAAAATTGGAGAGGACTACATGCCAGTAGGACACTATCAAATTAAAGGTGAAAAAGTCGATGGTCAAACCGTATTCAAATTTTATCAAGGCAATATTGAAATGGCACAAATCCCTGCAACGGAAACTCATGATGACTTTGGAGAAGAAACAATTACATTCTCTAAATGGGAAGCTCAAGGAGATAATGAAATAAAAATTATGTATGGCTCAATGGACTTGAATGCCTATACATTTGTTCCAATTAGAGAAGGGTTTTAAAGTAAAGTCTATAAGTTGGTTTTAAGGGAAAAAGGAAAAAGAAAATAAGGGGAATGATGTTCGATATTTTACAAGTTACTTAGTTTTTCTGTCGGCTTAGTAAAGCCGACCTACAATTTCTATAAGTATCAACCATTCTACTAACCATACCTCTTGCAAAACAATTCACTGGATTATTTTTATTTTGCTCGGCAGAGTCCATAGTGGAGGAATGATGTACAATATCTTACACATTCGTCATACTGAGCGAAGCGAAGTATCTCAAATTTAAACTCGTTAGGTTTAACCCCTCATCATAACCTTCTCCCCGAGGAGAAGGGAACAATTATTTCCCTTGTTCCATATTGCCTAAAAAAAGTAGGTCGGCGTTTCCACGCCGACAGCTACTAACTTATAAACCTATAAACTTATCTACTTATAGATTTCATTAAATATTCATAGCACGAAGTATATCAGTCATATCAGCAGATGTCTTTTTAACTTCGTCATTAGCATATTTAATCGCATTATCTGGATCTTTTAAACCATTACCAGTCAAGATACATACAATCTTAGAACCAGATTTAACAGTATCTTTAACCTTTATAAGACCAGCAACAGATGCAGCAGAAGCAGGTTCTGCTAAAACACCTTCACATGAAGCAATCAGCTTATATGCCTTCAAAATTTCTTCATCAGTAACGTAATTAATCATACCGTTACTTTCATCTCTTGCAGCTTCAGCAAACTTCCAACTTGCAGGGTTTCCAATACGAATAGCAGTCGCAACAGTTTCTGGATTCATAATTCTTTCACCCTTAACAATTGCAGCAGCACCTTCTGCTTCAAATCCCATCATCTTAGGTAATTCCTTAATTTTACCTAATTTGTGCCATTCTTTATAACCTTTCCAATAAGCTGTGATGTTACCAGCATTACCAACTGGAATAAAGTGATAATCTGGAGCTTGACCCAATGCTTCACAAATTTCAAATGCACCAGTTTTTTGCCCTTCAATTCTATATGGGTTAACAGAGTTAACCAACGTAATTGGATATTTGTCAGAAATTTCTCTAACCATCTCTAACGCTTTATCAAAATTCCCTTGAATTGCAATTATATCAGCACCATACATCATAGCTTGAGATAATTTTCCTAATGCAATGTATCCATCAGGAATTAAAACATAAGTTTTTAAACCCGCTTTTGCACCATATGCAGCCGCAGAAGCAGAAGTATTACCAGTAGAAGCACAGATAATAGCCCCAGAACCAGATTCTTTTGCCTTTGTTACAGCCATTGTCATACCACGGTCTTTAAAACTACCAGTAGGATTGCAACCTTCAAATTTTAAATAAATTTCTGCATCAACACCAATCTTTTTTGCCAAATTATCCGCTTTAATTAAAGGGGTATTACCTTCGTTAAGTGTAACTACGGGTGTTGAATCATCAACTGGTAAAAACTCTCTATATCTGTTAATTAATCCTTGATAATACATAATTCTAAGCTCCTTTTTTTAGTAGTATCTTACCACAAAATCTGATAACTACTAGAAGAGTTTACAAAACTACGCAAATAAAAAGAGAACTACCGAAGTAATTCTCTTTTTTAATCTTTAATTGTAAAAAACTCTATTATACAGAAGCTTTTTGAACTTTACCTGCTTTTAAACAAGAAGTACATACTCTAATTCTTTTTGTAGTACCGTTTACAACAGCCTTAACTGATTGCAAGTTAGGTTCTTGAGTATGAACGATTTGTTTGTGAGAGAAAGTCAATTTAGCTGCTTTAATTGGAGCTTTTCCGCATATTTCACAATGTTTTGCCATGATTTATTTTCCTTTTCTAGCTAGTTTTTGTCACTTATATATCCCAATTCTATCCCAAAAATACATTTTTGCAAGGGACATGTTAAAAATGGTTTACATGATGGAGGTTTAGTCAAATATCAATTTGGCTATGCAAATCTAATTACAAATTTATCAACTTTTATTTTTTATTACCCTTAATAAAGCCTCTGCTGGAGCATATTTAGGTAATATCTCCAAACAAGTTTTTAATGATTTTTCTGATTGTTTCAAATCATTATCATTATGATAGGCAATATATGCAATCAAATAGTGCAATTCTGGATCATTGTAATATTTATCTTTTGCCTTTCGCAAAAAGAACATCGCAGCTGGAATAAAATTATTTGCCCAAAAAACTCTTCCTATATATTTGTAACATTCGGGATTATAATACGCCATAAAATCTGCAAATTTAAGAATTTCATTGATATAACCAGCTTTGTAATATCTAATAAAAATACTCAAATCTAATTCTAAAAAATTTCTTATTTCAAAATAAGTTGGGTTCAAAGTAACTTTTCCGCCCAACATTTGTAACAATATCAGCCCCCAATGAGCTCGTATATCAGAAATTAAAGCCCGATTGAACATATCTCGGGCTTTTTCCAATTCATCCAAGATTATATAACAGTAACCAGCTTCAGTATAAAACCCGTTCTTTTCAAAGAATGTTTCACACCCATCGAGCTTACCTGATAAAAATTTCTCTTTTATCTGTTCATATTCAACTGTCATAAATCTTTATCTTATTTTATTGTTATCTATAAAGTAAAATCTGTCATCATAGATTTTTGCATCATAGCTTGAATAACTTCAGGTGACAAGTTTTTACCATTTCCAGTCATCAACATATTCATCATTTCATCATCTGATGATTTTGAAGAATTGTCATTGCCAAACAAAACTCTCAACTCTTCCAACTCTTTTTGTGACTGAAGATATTCAGGACTTTTAGTATAACTTTCCATCTCATTTTGTGTTGCGTATGCAAGTTTTATTTCTCCTGAATCGGTTTTGTGATTGTCAAAGCTGTGAATATTTTTCAAAACATTTGAATCATCTGTTGTTGATTGTTCATTGTTAAGATTTTGTTGAATCTTTTTCAATTGAAGTTGTTGATATTGTTTGTTCAAATCAGGAGACAAACCGTTTCCGTATGGAGCATTGATAAACGCATCCAACTTCGCATCTTGTTGACCAAATGGTAAATTGATTTTCTTTTTATCTTTATCTTTTGCATTTGGATCGTTATTATCTTCTTCTTTCTTTTCAGCAGGAGATAATTTTGATTGTAATTGAGTAAGATTTCTATTAACCAATGTTTGTGGGTCGATTGGTGTCAAATCAGCAACACTTTCTGCCACATCAGCATATGGATAAATAAGTTCTGGAACGTTTACATCTTGATAACATTTAGCATCATCAGAACCCATTACACAGTTACGACCATTTGTTGCATATTTTACAATCATTGGATTGTCATTCAATGCAATAACTTTTTCGTATGCTCTGATTGCATTTTCTTTATCACTCACTTTTGCATAACACATTGCCAAGTAATAATATCCTAATGTATCAGATGGATGAAGTTTTACATATGAAATACATTCTTGTAAGCATCCAGCGAAATTACTCTTATGATATTTAGTTTTTATGCTTGCTAAAGTAGGATTTGAATAAAAAGAAGGTTCTGACAACCACCCTGGTTGACCAGTTGAATATACTTTTCTAGAAGATTCTCTCAAATAATCATTACGACGTTGAGGAACTTCAACCTGCTTAGATTCACTTTCAGAACCATAACTAGGAACTGTCGCTGGAACATAATCAGTGCTATCTTGCCCTGCAAGTGAATTTGAATAATATTCACTCATGACGTTATCACGTTCCATCGCACTTTCATCATTACTAGACGGGTGAGTATCTTCGTATAAATTATAGTTTTTCAATGGATTTGTCCAACCATACGCAGTTGATGCAATTGCGGTATTCAAAACCATAACTGTTGCTAATAATAACCCGATTTTCTTCTTCATTATCTTATCCTCTTTTAGAAATTTTTTAATAATTTTACCTTCTATGTCAAGGATATTATATGATATTATTCTTTACACGTCATAATCCAAATGAATGATATTACGAATTTCGCATTGCAAATTTACAACCACAGTAGTTTTGTCGATACAAGTTTAAAGATTTTGAAATATTATTGGTTTTCAAAAACCCGTCCGATTTCCTAAAATTTGTTGAATTATAAGTTAGACCGAACTCTTCTGCAATAGAATTCCCTATTGCAGTTAATTTTTCATAATTTTTGTGCGGACTTATTACCATTGATGTCGTAAATTCATTTATCCCCATCGATTTTGCAAGCTCAGCTGATTTTCGAAGTCGAAGTTCAAAACATTTATCGCATCTTTTGCCTTTTTCTGGTTCATTTTCTAACCCTACGACATAATCATAATAAACCTCTGGCTCATATTCTCCAACAATAAGTTCACACCCAAAATGAGAACATAAAGTCTTTTCTACTTCTAAACGTCTTTCATACTCTTCAAGAGGAAAAATATTCGGATTGTAAAAATAAACTACAACAGAATATCCCATATCCTGTAAATAAGATATGGGATAACCTGAACATATACCGCAACAAGCATGCAGTAAAATATTTTTATTTGAACAATTTGTTTGAAGGTTCTGCACCATGTTTTTCAACCCATTTTTTCAATTCGTGGTAACCTTTGATACCCATTTCAAATTCGTCACCCATCTTTAATGATGGAGTACCAATTTGTTTATTTGCAACAGCGTAATCAATATCTTTATTAATCATATCTCTAACTTCTGTACTATGAGCATCTTTTTTCATCTTGTCCATATCAAGATTTAAACCAGAATTTTCTAGAACATCAAGAACTTCATCTTCTGTGGATGGTTTTTTATCGAAAAATAAAGTATTTACTTCCCAGAATTTACCTTGCATTTGGGCAGCTTCTGAATACTGAGCCATTATACAAGAGCCATGGTGAAATTCTTGTTCCAAATATTTATTACATTGAGTATCAAGAGGCATTGCGTGATGTTCAATCCTCAAGTTTTTGTATTCTTTAACAATTTGAGCCAACATATGGTTACAAGCAGAACACATTGGGCATTTATAATCTGAATAAATTTCTAAAACAACTGCATCTTTTGCATCACTACCCAACACATTGCCTTTTGGAGCAATATTTTCTGGAATAGGTTTTGTAAATTTTAAATATTCTCTACTGAAACTCAATGCTGGAGAGAATTTTGCACTTGTATAAGTCCATCCTAAAAATCCACAAGCACAAGCCATTACAACAACAAAAGCAACTCTATATGGAATAGGCTTTAATGCTTCCATAAAATCTAAGAAACTTTGTTTTATTGCACCAAAGAATGAACCTTTAATTCCTACAACTGCAACCAAACCTATCAACAAATCTAATACGTATGTACAAGCACATAACAAGCATAATTTTTTGATACCAAATAAACTTACACATAGTAAAATCATAGAAATTACAAATGAAATAAGTCCTAATGATGCAATATAATGATATTTATTTTTAAACACTTCCATAAACTTGAAAAGTTTAATATTTTTCAATTTATCTGCACCCATCAACAATAAAATAAATGAGTACAAGAAAATTCCCCAATAAGCTAGAGGAACACCTAAGAACTGTGATTCAGTTGTCTTTGCAACACCATCACAATCCACAAAATCACTTATAGAACAAAAACTTGGCAAAGCATATTGGTCAAAATTTGCACTATAATATATTTTCGCAAGTTCAATAGAAAGTACAAACCCTATTACAACCAAAATTATAATAGATGCACTCTTCCATGAATTTTTGTTTGTTTCAACATTATTTTCCATATCATTCTCCCTCTTAATTGTACTCTTATCTTACATTTATCTTTAGAATTAATCAACCAACTTAATGATTAGGAACAAACAAAAAACTTGACGAAAAGGTTAACCCATTCCGCCAAGTTTTCAAAAATTATTAGATATTTAAAACAAATTAGTTAAAATATCTTTTTAAAAGACCGTCAAAACCTCTACCGTGACGAGCTTCGTCTTTAGCCATTTCGTGAACAGTGTCATGAATTGCATCATAGCCTAATTCTTTAGCTCTTTTAGCGATAGCCAATTTACCTTCGCAAGCACCTTGTTCAGCATCTGCTCTCATTTCAAGGTTTTTCTTAGTTGAATTTGTTACAACTTCACCTAGTAATTCAGCAAATTTAGCTGCGTGTTCTGCTTCTTCAAAAGCATATCTTTTGTAAGCTTCAGCAACTTCTGGATATCCTTCTCTTTCAGCAACTCTTGCCATTGCAAGGTACATACCTACTTCTGTACATTCTCCATTGAAGTTTGCTCTCAAACCTTCCATGATTTCAGCATCTTCAACTTTTCCATCGCCTACATTATGTTCACAAGCGTAAACTTTTTCTCCGCCTGATATTTCTTTAAATGTTGTTGCTCCACATAAAGGGCATTTTTCTGGAGCTTTATCTGATTCTGTTGACCAACCGCAAACTGTACATACATATTTCATATTTAACCACCTTTCTCTGTGTGAATTTTATCTTTTTACATGCTTGATTATAACAAACAATATTTATTTTGTAAAGTGGAAATAATTTTCACTTTTTATTTCTTTACAATTATAGCCCTAATATCCAATTATTATAATTGGATAGATTGGTAGAAAAATGGTTATAATAGAATAATCTGCAATATCGTCTTAGTAAACCCGACCTCCTAAAAAGAAATAATTTAATTTGTCGGCTTAGTAAAGCCGACCTACATAACTTTTACTCAATCAAACCCTCTCCCTAGGAAAGGAGTAAGTAAAATGTAACGAACTTATTCCCCTATTTCCTTATTCCCTAGTACCTCAAAAAATGTAGGTCGGCGTTGCCACGCCAACAATAACCAACTTATAGAATTTTCAACATATTAGCATATAGACTTTTTTTAGCCTACACCGATGCTCCGCCTTCATTCTTGATTTTATCAAGAACATTTTTTGAACCATCTACGGATTTTGTATATTTCAGTACGAAATCTGTTGCTTCCTGATCTCGAGCAATAGCTTCTTTTAGAGAAATTATATCTTCCATTGAGAATTTTCTAATTGCTGATGGAGAATTATCAATCAAAAATCGTTTGAACTTCTGCTGAACCTCATATTCAAAACCTGGAAGGTCTGATTTCAATGAATACCAGCGATAAAAATGATGTAACATGTAATATTTATCAATTACACCTTCTCGCATTACAAACATTGGTGGAGTTTTTAAACTAAACCCTCGCCCTACACAAATCGAAAGATATAAGGCCCTAAGTCCATGTTGTTCTGTAATTAAACCTTCTTCTTCTTTGATTAGTGCCAAAATTTTATCTGCGTTATTTATCTTATAGACTGGAGTATTTGTAGCTTTTATATACTCCAAAAGTTTTTCTGGGTTGCAATCAACCTGTTTAACTATTGCAGAAACATTTTCTCGAACTGATTCAATCAACTTTTTTGTTTCAGAATTCAACGTAAGATTACTTCCAGAACCAATAATGGTTTTAGATGTTTTATTAGATTGCTCATAGAAAGATTATAATTACAATTTAAAATATTTCACACATCCAAATATAGGATAATAATTTATGGTATAATAAACTTCGATATGAAAAAGTTCTTAGTAATTTTATTAATATTGTTTTGTCATAACGCCGTTTTCGCTATCGAAGATGTCAAAAAAGTTGACCTTGAAGAGGCTATGAACTCTGCAATCAAGAATAATATTGATTTACAAGCTGCACAAATTGATATTAATATCGCAAAGAACAACATAAAAGCAGCAAACAGATTGCAAAATCCATCATTTGATGCATTCTACAACTTTGGAGCTTCTGGCTGGACTGAACCAAGACAATTAGGCTTGAGCCAAACAGTAGAAATTGCCAAGAGAAAAGCACGAAAAAACTTGGCAGAATCTAATCTCAAACTTGTAGAAAAAAATGTTGGTTACACAAAATTTGACCTAAAAATGGATGTCAGAGAAGCATACATAAACCTTGTAGCAACAAAATCAATTCTTGATACCCTAGAACAGCAAGAAGTTTTGCAAAAAGAATTATTAACAATTGCACAAAAAAGAACCGCAACTCATTCCGTGCCAGAAATAGATATTATTCAAGCAGAAATTGCACTCAATCAAATGATTACACAAGTTAACACTGCAAAAGTTAACGTTAAAAGTGCTCTTCTTGATTTCAACAAAATTATAAATGACCCAAACGATATAACTTACGATAGCATGGATAATATTTTTGCGGAAGAAAACAACTTCAAAGAAATGCAAACCCCTTCACCAAATACAAATTTCCCAGAATTTGCACAAATAAAAGAAAAAGCTCTAGCAAACAGATATGATATACAAATTGCAAAACAGGAAATAGATGTTGCAGAAAAAAACTTAACAGTTATAGCTCGTCAAAAAATCCCTGACCTTGAAATAGTCGGGGGATATGCCTACCAAATGCCACTACACACAGACGATAGAAGATTTAATAGCGGAGGATATCTCGGAGGAAGCATAGTAAATATTCCACTTTTTTACAATTATTCTCCAGAAATCAAAAATGCAACTCTTAAACTTCAACAAGCTGAATTGAAATATAATTCTGTACAAAATAAGGCTGAAAAAGATATTAAATCTGCATATGAAAAATTTCTAACCGCAGGTGAAAATCTTAAATATTACGAATCAAAAATTTTGGTAAGTTCTGGCAAGCTTATTGATATATCTAAAAAATCTTACGAACACGGGAAATCTGATATTACCGCCCTAATTGTAATGAAACAATCTTACAAATCTATCATTGTCGGCTATACCTACGCTCTTGCAGAATATTACAATAGCTGGACAAATTTTTTAAGAGAAGTTAATGACGAAGATTTTCAGTTCTAAAAATTCTACTTTTTTAAATAATCTTCAAAACGCTTGATATTAACTTTATACCCACAACCATCGTGTAATTTTGCAGGATAAGAAATTCGCTTGACTGGATATTTTCTACACATTCGTGGGCGGTTTTTATAATCAGAGCATAATCCATCTGGAGTGACAAGTTTACATGCAAAAATTAAATTCCCAAATTCATCTTTCCCTTTTATATAAAATCTTTTATATGTTGGGAAAATATTTTGCATAATCTTAAATTCTTCTTCAGTATAAGTGTCAACACTGTACATATAATTACAGCATTTGCCACATTTTTTACAACTCCCAGTAATTTCATATGTCATTCTTTCTGGAACAAAATATGATAAAAATTCATAAAATACAGATTTAATTAAATCTATTATCATATCAATATTCTAGCACAACAAAACCCCGAAAATAAAAGCCTCCGAAGGGATTTTTAAGATTGTTAATTTTTGGTTAAAAAAGAAGGGTTTTATGCAAAATAGATAAATAATATAAGTGTAGTTAATAAGTAGGTACTAAAAGAAATCGAAAGGAGTGTATTATGAGATTTTTATTAAAGAAAGCACCTGATAATTTTATTAAATCAGTAAACGATGAAATTAGTTCTATTTTAAACAGACATTTTGACAATTATTATCCAGATTATGGATACGAAGAAGATATGGACAAATTATCAATGCCTGTCGAAGTTACAGACAAAGATAAAGAATATGACATAAGAGCCGAATTGCCTGGCGTAAAAAAAGAAGACCTTGATATTGATGTTGAAAAAAATTACATCACTATCAGAAAGAAGATAACAAATTCTTCAAAAAATCAGAATTCAAATATGGTGAATTTGCTAGATCTGTTTATCTTCCTCAAGAAATTAATATTGAAAAAACAGAAGCTAAACTTGAACATGGAGTTTTGAAAATTGAAGCTCCAAAATTATATGAAACAAAAGACTCTGTAAAAAAACTTACAGTTAAGTAATTAGTCTAATAAAGCAGGGAGGTAATACTTCCTGCTTTTATTTTTCATAACCAAACATACTTAAAAGGCATCCGAGAATATTTCTTGGATGCCTTTTTAAATCAAATTTTTATTACAACTAGAATGGTTTTGTTTGATTCAATTTCAAACGAAGTTCTCTAAATCTTGAAATATCTTCTTGTGTTTTTCCAGAATCCTTGAACACTGCTTGAGTTGTTGGGTGAACCATAAGAACATAATCCATATGAATTTCTAAGAAGTTATATCTTCGAGGAGATTGATTACCAACACGAGGATAAATTTCTGCATTCGTAACAGCCAAAAATCTTCTTTCTCTGTCATTCAAAAGGTCAGTTAGTTCTCTATTTGTATTTGTATATTTTGATACGTGAACCACACCCTTAATATCATGGTCAGCGGTTAAAATTGTTACTTCTATCGGAACTGTATCACTATGTTTTGCCATTTTATTATCCTCTATCTCTTCTTTTATTTTTATATAGTTGAGTCAATCTAACTTACCCAAGTATATTATATTTTGCGAGAATTGTCTATATGTTAAATTTTATCAACCGATTATTTTTTAAATCTTCCGCCATATACTTCGTGAACATCAACAACTGAAACAAAGGCGTTAGAATCAATTTCTTTAATTATATCAAGCATTTTAGGAAGTTCAAGACGAGAAATAACACAATATATTAAATCCTTATCTTGACCCGTATATCCACCTATACCTTGCAAATAAGTAACACTAATATCCAATTTTTCAATCAAGGCTTGTCCAATAGCAGTAGCCTCATCACTAATAATTCTAACAGACTTAGAACTATTCAAACCTTCCATAACCATATCAATAACTTTTGATGCAATAAAATATGTCATAATGGAATACATTGCACTTTCCCAGCTGAAAACTTTACCCGCAGCAAGATAAATGAAAACATTTATCCCCATAATAAATTCTCCAACTGAACAGCCAAATCTTCTCGCTACAACGAGTGAAAGCATTTCAGTTCCATCTAAAGAGCCTTCGTGTTTTAAAATCACACCAACACCAAAACCTAATATTATCCCACCAAAAACTGTTGATAAAAGCAAATCTCCAGTAACTTTATAATGATGGAATAAATTCAAAAACACCGCCAAGATAATGTTTGCATACACCGTCTGAACAACAAACTTCGCTCCCATTTTCTTGAAAGCCATAATAATAAATGGAGTGTTAATAATTAGAATTAACAACCCTAAATTCAATTTTGTAATATGGCTCACAATCATTGAAATACCGATTACTCCGCCATCAATGATATTATTTGGAACTAAAAAAGATTCTAATGCAAAAGCTGTAATAATTGCACCAATAGTTAAAAATAAAAGATTTTTAACCCATTTCATAAATTTTGAGAATTTCGAAACTTCTGCACTTTTTTCCATATTATTTCTCGTTTTTCTTCAATGTAATAAGTTTTTCCAAATTAAAAATTGGCTTTTTTACTTCATCTTCAGTTTTTTTATAACCAAGGATATTTTCCAAATCAGCTTTCAATGTAGGAATATCATCATACTTTTTCAAAGTCCCATCCATTGTCACTGAAACATCACCAGTTTCTTCTGACACAACCAAGCAAGCAGCATTACTAGATTCAGTCATTCCAATCGCTGCTCTATGACGAGTTCCATATTTCCAGCTAAGTTTTGGATCATCAGTCAAAGGTAACAAAACCCCTGCTGAAATAATTTTAGAACCATTGATTACAACCGCCCCATCATGAAGTGGAGTGTTTATGTGAAAAATTGTCAATAACAACTCAGTAGATACATCCGCATTCAGAATTGTTCCAACATCGTGATAAGTATTGCTCAAATCTTTTTGGAATACGATTAACGCTCCTGTATGAGATTTTGACAAATATTTTACAGCTTCAATAATTTCTTTTATTACGTCAATTGATTTATTATCAACAGTTTTCTTTTCGTTATAGAAAAGTTTTTTGAAGAAATCAATTTGCCCTAAATAACCCAAAAATCTGCGAAGTTCTGGTTGGAAAATTACAATCAAACTTAACGCAACGAAAATAACGATAGATTTTAAAAATCCACCAATAATTGTC
>ERZ1034791.70-NODE-70-length-14987-cov-7.653496_pt1 | contig 14987 bp, 8 predicted proteins | sample MGYA00520649_ERZ1034791 | MGnify/ENA primary metagenome ERZ1034791 (study PRJEB33766, sample SAMN09781683) | gut metagenome | biome: gut microbiome | host: Homo sapiens | place: Madagascar | study: EMG produced TPA metagenomics assembly of the PRJNA485056 data set... | reverse complement strand
ATAGAACATGATTGAACAAGTGTTAACAATGAAACGGACAGCAGCCTTATGCTTGATGGGAGCTTTCTGCAGCTTGAATGTTCAAGCCCAGAAAATCCATGTCAAGGGTAATCTTGTTGACGGTACAGGTGAACCTCTGATAGGTGCCACTGTAAAAGTAAAAGGTAATGCCAGCGTCGGTACGGTCACCGACTTTGACGGTAACTTCAGCATCGATGTGCCTTCTGAAAACTCTTCTCTCGTATTTACCTACGTAGGTATGAAGACCAAGGAAGTGAAAATCGGTAAGAAGAGAGAGTTCAAACTCTCATTGGAAGATGACAACGCTATCGGCGAAGTCGTAGTCGTAGGTTATGGTCAGCAGAAGAAGGCATCTGTCGTAGGTTCTATTGCACAGACCACAGGTGAGGTGCTGGAACGTGCTGCCGGTGTCAGCGACATTGGTGCTGCCTTAACTGGTAACCTTCCTGGTGTGGTAACTGTTCAGGGCAATGGTATGCCTGGTGAGGAGGAGCCACAGATCATCATTCGTGGTGCTAGTTCTTGGAACAACAGTGACCCTCTCGTCCTAGTCGATGGTATCGAGCGTCCTATGAGTAGTGTAGACATTGGTTCTGTAGAGAGCATCTCCGTATTGAAGGATGCATCTGCCACTGCCGTTTATGGTGTGAAGGGTGCCAATGGTGTCATCTTGATTACTACCAAGCGTGGTAAGGAAGGCAAGGCTAAGATTGATGTAGGCTTCAACGCTACATTGAAGGCTCCTTCTAAGTTGCCTAACAAGTATGATTCATACGATGCCTTGATGTTCCGCAACAGGGCTGTGGAGCATGAGTTGGGTGTTTCTCCTGAATCTTGGTCTTACATCCGTCCTCAATCATTTATTGAGAACTATCGTAACCAGACCACACAAGAGCAGCGCGAGCGTTATGCTAACGTGGATTGGCAGGATGCCCTCTTCAAGAAGAGCGCCATGTCATATAATGCCAATGTCAATGTGAGCGGTGGTACAAGCTTCGTGAAGTATTTTGCTTCTGCCGACTTTGTACACGAGGGTGACCTCTTCCGTGAGTATGATAACGGACGTAACTATAACTCTGGCTATGGATACAATCGTATCAATGTGCGCAGTAACTTGGACTTCTCTATCACTAGAACTACTACATTAAAGGTAAATGTATCTGGTTCTAATGGTGTGCGCAAGGCTCCTTGGAGCAACATGAGCAATAGCGAGTGGCAGATAGGACAGCAGTGGGCTGGTGCTTATAACATCGCTCCAGATGTATTCTTGCCTCAGTATAGCGATGGCTCTTGGGGTTATTATCCAAATGCGTCTAACGTAAGTAACTCTGCTCAGAACCTCGCCATCGGTGGTACAGCGCAGGCTACTACTACTCGTATCAATACCGACTTTACCTTGGAGCAGAAACTCGACTTCATCACCAAGGGCTTGAACTTGCGTGGTACCGTTTCTTGGGACAACGTATTTGTTGAGACTAGCCGTGGTATCAATGACTTGAACAATACTGCTCAGACCAAGTATATTGATCCAGAGACTGGCAATATAACATATGGTCAGGTATATGAGTCAAACAATAAGTTCGACTGGAAACAGGGCGTTAACTGGAGTACTTCTGGTGGTTCGGTTAATAACAACCAGACTGTTCGCAATCTTTACTATCAGTTGCAGCTCAACTGGGCTCGCAAGTTCGGACAGCATGATGTTACAGCCATGGGCTTGTTCTCTCGTCAGGAGAATGCACGTGGTAGTGTGATGCCTACTTACCGTGAGGACTGGGCGTTCCGTGCTACTTATAGCTATGCTGGTCGTTACAACATCGAGTATAACGGTGCTTACAACGGATCAGAAAAGTTTAGCAAGGACAATCGCTTCGCCTTCTTTAATTCTGGAGCTATCGGTTGGACCATCACTGAGGAGAACTTTATGAAGAATCTTCGTGACAAGCACATCATCGATATGTTGAAGTTCCGTGCATCTTATGGTGAAATTGGTGATGACAATCTTGGTCCTGATCCATTCGACTCTACTCGTCGTTGGCTTTATATGAGTCAGTGGGCATACGGAGGCAACACAGTGATGGATCTTGACCATACCAAGAGTATCTACACATGGTATCGCCAGAACACATTGGGTAATAAAGATGTGAAGTGGGAGACTGTGAAGAAGACCAACTTCGGTGTCGACTATGGTTTCTTGGGTGGTTTGATTACCGGTTCGCTCGATTTCTTCTGCGACCGTCGTAACGACATTTTGATCTTTGGTGATAACCGCTCCATCCCATCTTACTTTGGTACTACAGCTCCTACTATCAATAAGGGTAAGGTTCGTACCAGTGGTTACGAGTTGGAGTTGAAACTCAACAAGAAATTTGCCAATGGCATCCGCCTCTGGGGTAACTTCAATATGACCCATGCCAAGAACAAGGTGCTCTTGAAGGATGACGCTCAGCTCACTCCTAACTATCAGAAGGAGGCAGGCTACTCTATGGGTCAGTATCACTCATACATTAATCGTGGCTTTATCAACGACATCGATGACTTGATTGGTTCTCCAGCTCATGAGTCTAACGACAACCACCGCTTGGTAGGCGATTACTACATCGTGGACTTCAACGGTGATGGTGTGGTAGATAGCAAGGACTCAGCTCCAGTAGGTTATAGCTCAAACCCTCAGAATACATACAATGCCACTATCGGTATCGAGTATAAGGGTTTCTCTGCTTTCGCTCAGTTCTATGGTGTAACCAATGTAACTCGTGACGTAACCTTGACAAGCTTCGGTAATAAGTTGGACAATGTTTATGACACTGGTACTTGGTGGGACAAGAATGAGTCTTCTCCAGAATCTATCATTCCTCGTTGGGGTGCTACCCAGTCTGATTACAGCAATGGTACTCAGTTCCTCTATGATGGTTCATACATCCGTCTGAAGAACGTAGAGATTGCTTATACTTGGACCAAGGGATGGATCAAGGCTCTCGGTATGAACTACCTCAAGGTATACTTGAATGGTAACAACCTCTGGCTCTGGACTCGTATGCCTGATGACCGTGAGGCTAACCTCGGTGGTGGCGGTTTCCTGGGAGCATATCCTACAGTACGCCGCTTCAACTTAGGTGTTAAATTCTCATTGTAATATTAAAATGAACATTCAAATGAAAAATAAGATAAAGAATTTTTTGTTGATGGGATGCGTCTCGCTGGCTCTCGGCACCTCGCTCAACTCTTGTCAGGACTATCTTGACAAGGAGGCCGATTCTACAGTCTCAGAAAATGACGCATTTGTAAACTTCCGTAACTTTCAGGGTTACGTAGAGGAGATTTACAACTGTATCCCTGATAAGGAAAAATGTAACTGGTGTCCTTCTTGGAACTGGGGTGATGATGAAATCTTCAACCCTGAGGCTGATGGTCGTATGACACACCAGGTAGACTTGGGTAACTTCCGTGCTTGGCAAACCACTGGTAACTGGCTTTACAAGAATGGCAGCAGCCCTACATCTACAGATAAGTTCAGCCACTCACTTTGGCCACATGCTTGGTATTGCATCCGTAAGGCCAACCAGGGCTTGGCTAATCTCGATAAGTTGGTAGCTAGCAAGGCAGAGAAAGACCTCATTGCTGGTCAGCTTTACTTCTTCCGTGCATGGTGGCACACTGAGTTGATGCAGTACTTTGGTGGTTTGCCATACATTGATACCTATTTGGATCTCAACTCAGAGCTCAATTTGCCTCGTCTCTCTTATCAGGAGTGTGCAGAGAAGGCTGCTGCTGATTATCGCAAGGCTGCCGATCTGTTGCCTATCAACTGGGACAATGAGTATGATGGTGCTGCCACACAGGGCAAGAACGACCTTCGTATCAACAAGATCATGGCACTCGGTTATCTGGGCAAGACTTATCTCTGGGCTGCCAGCCCATTGATGAAGGATGGCGCACAGGTAGGAGCTAGCAAGAATGGCAAGACATACGACTATGATGAGGAGTTTGCCAAGAAGGCAGCTGAGGTCTTCGGTGAGTTGCTCACATTGGTTGAGGGTGGCCAGACACAGTATGGGTTGGCTGAGTTCAACTATAAGGACATCTACAATCATGAGCGTTCTGCCGATGCTACCTCTTGCTTCTCTGATATCTTCTATACCAAGAAGCAGAACTGGAAAATGCCTGGATCTATTGAGGCTATCTTCCGTGGTCCATCTTCAGACTTCAACGGCTCTAACTGGAATACCTCTAAGGTGTTTGGTCCTAAGGTTGACAAAGTGGTTGGACATGACAATGTGATTCACCAGCCTACAGCTAACTTGATAGCTGCTTACGGTATGGCTAATGGTGAGCCAGCTTACATCGTAGAGAATGGCAAGTTGGTTCCTAACACAGCAGGTGGTTTCGATCCGACTCATCCATATAAGAATCGTGACCCACGCTTCTATCACGACATCGTGTTTGATGGATTCAAGTATCTGAATGGTACTCCTGGTCAGTGGGCTAACTTGCAGTACTGCCAGTTGTATACAGGTGGCAATATGCGTCCAGTGGCTAATGCCAGCCGTACAGGTTACTTCATCCAGAAGTTGGTGCCTCATACATGTAATGAGGTGGATCGCGACTACGATTGGGGTTCAGCATTCCACTGTTACTTGCCATATATGCGTCTGGCTGACATCTATCTGATGTATGCTGAGGCTTGTGCTGCGTTTGGTGGTGCTTCTGGCAAGGCTACTAACTTTAGCAAGACTGCTGAGGATGCCATCAATACCCTTCGTGATCGTTGTGGCGCTGGTCATGTAGCTCCAGAGTATGTAGCTGATGCACATAAGTTCATGGACGAGGTTCGCCGTGAGCGTGAGGTGGAACTTGCTTTCGAGGGCTTCCGTTTCAACGACTTGCAGCGCTGGTTGCTCCTGACCGAGGCTCCTTACAATGTAAAGTACTCTGATGAGTTTGACCGTGTGGAGAGTGCCGATTTCTACAAGGATAATGACCCAGCTGATGCTCAGGTGGCTAACTTCCACCAGGAAGAGATCTTGACTCGTCACTTCACAGCCAAGCACTATTGGTTCCCATTGCCTATCAAGGATGTTTATCTCTATCAAGAGCTTAGTCAGAATCCTGGTTGGTAAAATAACATTATATAGTAATACTAAAATAAGAATGATAGTATGAATTCAAAATTCAAATCATATAATTCAAAGTTCCTGTTGGCAGGTCTTGTGTCATTGGCTCCTATGGCTGCCGATGCCAAAACTGCTGCTGAGAACGAAACCGATACCGTTGCTGCCGACAAGGAGATGGTCAATGTGGCTTATCGCAAGGTAGCCAAGGGTGACATCTTGGGCGGCGTTTCGGTAGTCGATGTAGAGGGATTGATGAAGAAAAACTACCACACTTATAGCCTTGACAACATGCAGGGCTACGTGGGTGGTTGGAATGGCAACTCTCTCTGGGGCATGGATGCTGACAATGCAGGATACTTGGTATTGGTAGATGGTGTGCCTCGTGAGGCAACCAACGTGATGCCTAGCGAGATTGACCAGATTACATTCCTCAAGGGTGCGCAAGCTGTAGTGCTCTATGGTAGCAAGGCAGCTAAGGGTGCTGTGCTCATCACCACCAAGCGTGGCAAGAACGATGGCTTGAAGGTTGAGGTGCAGGCTAACGCTGGTCTCAATGTGGCTAAGTCATTCCCTGAGTATCTGGGCTCTGCTGAGTATATGACTCTCTACAACGAGGCTCGTGCCAATGACGGTTTGACTCCTCTCTACTCTGCTGAGGATATCTACAATCATGGCTTGGGCACCAACCCATATCGTTATCCTAATCTCGATATGTACTCTTCTGACTATCTTCGCAAGATGAATAGTCGCTACGAGGCTACTGCTGAGATTAGTGGTGGTGGTAAGCGTGCTCACTTCTATAGCAACATCAACTATTATCGCCAGGGCGACTTCCTGAAGTTTGGTGAGGCTAAGAACAATAACACTCAGCGTTTCAGTGTACGTGGTAATGTAGATGTCAACATCACAGATGACATCAAGGCTTGGGTCAACTCCAATGCCACATTCTATGATTCACATTCTGCTATTGGTGATTATTGGAATGCAGCTGCTACTTGGCGTCCTAACTTCCCACAGAATGCTAGCCCATTGATCTCTACAGACATGATAGCTCCTAATGCCAAAGCTGCTTGGGACTTGATGAGTGTGGCTAAGCTGGTGGATGGTAAGTACTTCTTGGCTGGTACACAGGCTAACTCTTCTAACATCTTCGCAGATTACTATGCTGCTGGTAAGAGCAAGTATACTAGCCGCCAGTTCCAGTTTGATACAGGTGTTAACATCAATCTGCACAAGTTGTTGCAGGGCTTGTCTTTCGAGACTCGTTTCGCAGTAGACTATGCTACCTCTTACACCACATCTTTCAATAATAGCTATGCCATCTATATCCCAACATGGTCAAACATCGACGGCAAGGATATGATCGTAGCTTTGAAGAAGGAAGGTGAGGATAAGAAGTCTGGTGTACAGAACATCGCTAATAGTGTGGACAATCAGACCATGCTCTTCTCTGCTCAGTTCAATTACGCCAATACATTTAATAAGGTACATAACCTCTCTGCGATGTTGATTGCCTCTGGCTATCAGCAGTCTAAGTCAGGTGAGTATCACAAGACATCAAGTGCTAATCTTGCCTTGGATGCATCTTATGATTACGCCAAGACCTATTATGCAGACTTCGGCTTGGCAGCTATCCACTCTGCACAGTTGGCTCCAGGTCATCGTGTAGGCTTCTCTCCTTCACTCTCTTTGGGTTGGAGACTCAAGAACGAGAACTTCTTGAAGAACAGCAAGGTGGTAGACGATATGATGATCAGTGTATCTGGTAGCATCATCAACGAGGATATTGACTTGGCAGTAAAAGGCAACAGATACTATCTCTATGACACCAACTGGCAGACAGCTGATGGTTATGGATGGTATGATGGTTCTGCTGGCAAGTACACATTCTCTAAGCGTTCTGCCAACAAGGATCTCGACTTCATCAAGCGTAAGGAACTTTCTGTCAACTTCAAGACTTCCTTGTGGCAGCAGATGGTAACATTGGATGCTAGCTTCTTCGTTAACTCGATGGAGGGTTATCTGATTTCTACTCCAACGTTCTATCCTTCTCACTTGAACACAGGCTATCCAGAGGCTTCGTTCATGCCTGTGCTCAACTACAACAACAACCGCCGCATCGGTTTCGACTTCGCAGCTAACTTCAATAAGAAGGTGGGTGATGTAGACTTGCAGCTCGGCGTAACAGGTACTTATTATAACACCAAGGCTACCAAGCGTGATGAGATGAACGCATGGAGCTATCAGAACCGTGAGGGCAAGGCTCTCGATGGCATCTGGGGTTATAAGTTTGCTGGCTTCTTCCAGAGTGAGGAAGAAATCAAGAACTCTCCAGACCAGAGCCGCTTGGGTAGTGACGTGAAGCCTGGCGATATGAAGTATGTGGATGTAAACGGTGATGGCAAGATCGACTCTTACGACCAGGTGTTCCTGGGCAAGGGTGGTTGGTATGGCTCTCCATTCACATTGGGTGTAAACCTCACTGCTAAGTGGAAGAACTTCACATTCTTCGCCCTCGGTACTGGCAACTTCGGTGCTTATGGCTTGAAGAACAATTCTTACTGGTGGGTAAAGGGTGACGGCAAGTACTCAGCTGTGGTTCGCAATCGCTGGACTGAGGCAACCAAGGAGACTGCTACTTATCCACGTCTTACCACACTCTCTGGTAGCAACAACTATCAGACATCAGATTTCTGGATGTACAGCACAGACGCTTTCCGCTTGGCTAAGGTTCAGATTACTTACGACCTGCCTAGCACACTCTTCCAGAAGACTTGGGTTAGGGGGTTGTCTGCTTATGTAAGCGGTGCCAACTTGCTCACTATCTCTAAGAACCGTGAGGTATTGGAGATGAACGTAGGTAGTGCTCCTCAGACACGCTATTATAATATAGGTGTGAAGGCTACATTCTAATCATTATTAAATGTATACAGAAATGAAAATTAATAAGTTATTTATATTAGCTGCATTGTCACTCTCGTTGGTGTCTTGCTCAGATCTCTTTGAGCCTGCACAGGAAAACAACCGTAGCTTGGATGAGATTTACGAAGAGCCTACTTATGCTCAGGGACTTCTCGGCTATGCTTATGCCATGCTTCCTTATAGTACCAAAAGTGTAACTGATGTGGCAACCGATGATGCTGTAAGCAATGATTTGTCTAACAGCTATCTGAAAATGGCTACTGGTTCGTGGGCTGCCAATAATGACCCTATGAGCAAGTGGACTAGCTGTCGTGCTAGCATCCAGTACTTGAACATCTTCCTTCAGGAGGTGGACAAGGTAGACTGGGCTAAGGACAAGGGTGCGCAGCAGATGTTCTGTGAGAGCCGTAAGGGTGAGGCTTATGCCTTGAGAGCTCTCAATATGTATTATCTCCTGATGAACCATGGTGGTTGGACAGAGGATGGACAGCTCCTGGGTGTGCCAAACTTGACAAAGCCTGAGGATACTTCTTCTGATTTCAACCAGCCACGTTCCACATTCCAGGCTTGCTTGGATCAAATCTATAGCGACTTGGATCAGGCTGAGCAGTTGTTGCCTTTGGATTACAATGATTTGACCAAGTCAGATCCTGTGCCAGAAAAGTACACTGCTATGGGCGTGGACAACTTTCAGGACTATAACCGTGTATTGGGTTCTCTGATGCGTGGTCGTGTGAGCGGTCGTATCGCCAAGGCTATACGAGCACAGGTTTCTCTGCTGGCAGCCAGTCCTGCTTTTGCAGCTGGTACCAATGTGGATTATAAGCGTGCTGCTGATGACGCTGCTAGTTTGCTCGATTTGATAGGTGGCGTAAGCGGCTTGTCTGAAACAGGTAATTCTTGGTATGCTCAGACTAATGAGATTAATAATTTGCAGTCTGGTGCATGCCCTAAGGAGATTATCTGGCGTGGTAATAAGACTAATGGTGCAGATGATTGGGACCTCGGTTTGAACCAGGAGGCTGATAACTTCCCTCCATCTCTCTATGGTAAGGGACGTATCAATCCTACTCAGAATTTGGTAGATGCTTTCCCTGCTGCCAATGGTTATCCTATCACAGATGAGCGCAGTGACTATGATGACTTGGATCCTTATAGTAATCGTGACCCACGCTTGGATCTCTACATTATCTATAATGGCTGCAAGTATAAGAGTGCAACCATCAATACCGACATCACCACTGCCAACAATGACAATGGACTGAATAAGATTGGTAACTCTACACGTACTGGTTACTATATGAAGAAGCTTCTTCGTGAGGATTGTAATCCTAATCCAAATGCCAAGAACGCACAGTATCACTATCCAGTGTATATCCGTTATACCGAGATCTTCTTGGATTATGCTGAGGCAGCCAATGAGGCTTGGGGACCTAAGGGCAATGGCACACATGCTTATTCTGCATACGATGTGATCAAGGCTATCCGTCATCGTGCAGGCATCACAGATGATTCTTATCTTGATGAGTGCGCTAACGACCAGGCTAAAATGCGTGAGTTGATTCGCAATGAGCGTCGTATTGAGCTCTGCTTCGAGAACAAGCGCTTCAATGACCTCCGCCGCTGGAAGGCTCCTATCAATGAGGCTGTTCATGGCGTGGAGATTTCTACAGAGGCTGGTATTCCACAGTTCAAGGATATCACTGTAGAGGAAAGAAAATACGACGACTATATGTATTACGGTCCTGTGCCACAGACTGAAATCCTCAAGTGGGATCAGCTGAAGCAGAATGCAGGATGGAAAATTACAAACGACTAACATTTTATAATGATGAAAACTATGAAGATGAATAAATATTTCTCAATGGCTGCACTCGGAGCCTTGGCTCTGACTTTCGGCTCTTGTGAGAACGGCACGCCTGAGTTTGACGACTACGAGGGTGGCACATCAGTCTACTTCGCCCACCAAAACGTGGAGCGTGTATTGGTGTTGGGCAATGACGAGACTCGTGACAATACCAAGGACAACGAGCATATTATCAACATCGTGTCTACCATGGGTGGTGCCTACAATGGTAAGGACATCACACTGGATGTGGCTGTAGATAATTCGCTTTGTGACAACCTCTATTTCTCTGATGGCGTATCTCCTGTAAAGCCTATGCCTGCAGAGTATTACACCTTGGCAGGTAACACCATCTCTTATGGTGGCAACTTGCAGGGAAGATTACAGGTGAAGCTCAACGATGCTTTCTTCGCTGATCCTGCCTCTGTAAAGAATACTTATGTCATCCCTCTGATCATCAAAGATCAGAAGGGTGCTGGCAAGATCTTGACGGGTACTCCTTTCCAGGAGGGTGAAACTCCTGCGCTGACCAATAGCGATGCGTGGAAGATATTGCCTAAGAACTATGTACTCTACTGTGTGAAGTATATGAACCCTTGGGCGGGATTCTATCTGCGCCGTGGTACAGACAAGATTACCGAGAATGGTCAGACCACTGAGGAGAAGCGTGAGGGTGCAACTATTGAGAAGGACGAGGTTTGCCAGATTACTACCAAGAGCCTTACAGAGGCTATCTATCCTCTCACAGTCAAGAGAGTTGTGGGCAAGGACGCTGAGGGTAAGGATATCCTCAAGTCTTATACTTGCAACTTGAAGCTTACCTTTGCTAACGATGGTACTTGCTCTGTTTCTTCCGAGACTGAGGGCGTAACTGCTACTGGTACAGGTAAGTTTGTGGAGAAGGGCGCTAAGCTGGCTTGGGGCAACAAGGATCGTGACATCCTGACTCTCCAGTATACCGTAGACTTCGGTGCTGTCAAGGTAGAGACAACCGACCAGTTTGTAGCTCAAACTCGTGGTAATACCAATGGCGTGGTAACTTTCGATACTCAGTATATCGTAAAGTAAGCTGCGGTAATTATCAATTAAGTATCATCTAATAATAGGTAGATTATTATGAAATTGAAAAATATTAATTTTGGTTTAGGCTTGATAGCTCTCTTGGCTTTGTCATCATGTGCTGATGACAAGTTCTCGGAGTACAGAACTGATATGACCAAGAACTTGAAGGAATATCAGTATCTTAACAACTACGAGCCTTTGAAGAAATATGTCGAAGACATGAAGGCTTCTGGCAAGTGCAATCCCGACTTTAAGTTGGGTATTGCACTGGCTGCGGCCGACTTCAACAAACAGGAGCTTGTATATTGCTTGGCTGGTAGCAACTTCGAGGAGATGACAGCAGGCAACGCCATGAAGTATGCTTCTTGTGTGAAAAATGATGGAACCTTTGACTTTAGTACTGTTAAAGATTTCGTTACAAATGCACAGGATGCAGGTTTGACCATCTATGGTCATACGCTTGCTTGGCATTCTCAGCAGAACAATAAATATCTTAGTAAACTTATTGCAGATAAGGAAATTCAGGTAGATCCTAGTCAGAAGGTAGAGAAGACAGATTATCAGCTTGATTGCTCTACACTTACGAGATATTCTTGGTCAGGAAATCCTCCTAGTGTAACTACTGAGTGGAATAAGGATGGGGCAGTGGTTATTACTAATCCAGAGCCAATTGAACCTTTCTATAAACTCCAATATTGGTTGGTCAATGGAATCTCTTTGGATGAGGGAAAGGATTATAAACTGACCATAGAATGTAAGGCTGAAGGCGCATCTGATGCCAACATCCACTTTAAGTTAGGTGATTGGGGTGGTGGAGATGAGCAACAATTCACGATTCCTGTAGGTAAAGGATATCAGAAAGTTGTTTTGTCTGTATCTCCAAAAATGGCAAATAATGGCATTATGTTCCAACATGGAGACTTTGCTGGTAAGATTTATTGGAAGTCTATCACAATTTCACACATGGAAACTCCTGTTATGGAAATCCCTTCAACTGTGGCTAAGCTTGATTTTGAAGGAGAGGAGTCTCTAGGTGGTTGGGGTATGGATCATACTCCTGAGAATGTGAATGGAGTTTGCCAAGTTGGTAATGATGCAGCTAAAAGCGCAGACTGGAATGCTCAGGTTAATTTTGAACCTGGATTTATATTCGAAAATGGTACAACTTATCATTTGAAGATGAAGATCAAGGGTACTGTTGCTGGCACATTTAGTGCTGCATTCCAGAATCCTGATGGTTATAAGGGTTGCGGTAATTTCCAGAACATTTCTGTTACTAAGGATTGGAAGGAAGTGGATGTCACAGCTAAGTGTAATGGTGATGGTGCTTCTCGTTTGCTCTTAAATATCGGATTGTATGCTGGTACTCTCTATATTGATGACTATGAGGTTTATATCATGAAGTCTGCTAATTCCATTCCTCTTACGGATGAAGAGAAAAAATCTCTTCTTACTGATGCAATGGGCAAGTGGATTGATGGTATGATGGAAACTACAGATGGCTACGTTACTACATGGGATGTCGTTAATGAGGCTATCTCTGGTAAGAAAGGTGCTGATGGATTCAATGAGTTGCAGCATGCAACTAATGCTCCTGCTTCTGATGTAGCCAATAGCTTCTACTGGCAGGATTATCTCGGTGATATCGACTATGTTCGTACAGCCGTAAGAGATGCACGTAAGAGCTTTGCTGAGCACAATGGTGATCCATCTAAGTTGAAGCTCTTTATCAATGACTACAACTTGGAAGGTTACTGGGATCAGCACGCTAAGCTGAAGAGCTTGATCCACTGGATTGGTCTGTGGGAAGATCCTAATGCAGAGGAGCCTGTTGTTATCGATGGTATTGGTACACAGATGCACGTAACATGCTATGGTGATGCAACTAAGCAGGCTAAGCTTCAGAGCGACATCGAAGAGATGTTTAAGTTGCTGGCTAAGACAGGTAAGCTCGTCAAGATTTCTGAGCTTGATATGGCTTATGAGGATGAGGCTGGTACTTCTGTTACCTTCGACAAGATGACTGAGGAGCAGCACAAGCAGATGCGTAGCTTCTATACATTCATCATCCAGAAGTACTTCGAGCTGATTCCACAGGCTCAGCAGTATGGTATCACTCAGTGGTGTGCTACTGATTCTCCTAAGGATTCAGGTTGGCGTGCAGGTTGCCCTACAGGTCTTTGGGATAGCAACTATCTCCGCAAGCACACATACGCAGGCTTCGCTGTAGGTCTCGGTGCTCCAGAATATTGGAAGGACGCTAAGTAATATTTGTGGTGTGAGCCTATCCTATGGCTCACACCATCTAATATAAAGAAACATTAGTTTTAGGTTTTATCATATAGATTAACCGAAATGATGTTAGTCGTGATAGGTCGGTTGTGTCGTGAAGACACGACCGACCTTTTTACGTTTTTTAAATGATGATAATATTCTCTTTCTCCTATGTGTCATTCTTGAAAGAGATTGTCTAGTGTGACTTCGCTGTTTATTATACTTGAATGGATGCCATTGGCAACACCAAATGTTGTGACAAAGGTATTTACCAATGATTTTGTGCAATGGGTTCGGTCTCTGAATAATTCCATCCTATTGCGCAGCTTTATCTCATAATCTGCTGAAATTTTGTATTGGGCTTGACTAAATTTCATCTCGCAGAGGTTGATGACTCGGTCGGCACGCTCTATGATGAGATCTATTTGGGCTCCTCTCTGATTCTTGGTTTTGTCAGCCTTGTCAAACCAAATGTTTTGATGGTGTATCATTTTCGTTATAATGTTGGCTATCAAACCTATTTGGTACTTCTCACAAAGTATTTGTTACACCCCGCAAAGTCTTTTTCAGCCTTTTCTGTTACTTTTGCGTGTGGAAATGAGAAACATTTCTCGTTCCACGAATGAACAATTAATATCAATAAACTTAAAATTAAAAGCGTATGAAAAAATTTACTTTTGTATTGGCAGCAATGTTTGCTTTTGCAACATTGGGTAATGCCGCTGAAACTGAAGAAACTGTTTATTTCGGTGGTGCACCAAGCTGGGCATTCAAGAAGTTTGCAGACATTAATGGTCCTTTACCTTTGAGTGTAACAGCAACAGCAGATTGGAATGAAGTTACTTTGACAGACAAGGCTTCTATCTCTACTTCAGATTATAAAGCGATTAAGGTTTACTATTCTGATCTTACACAGGTTGGTGACAACAAGATGCAACTTGTCATTGGTGTTAAGGCTCCAGGCTATGGTAAGGACAACTGGAATTTGGATCCTGCTGATTTTGTAGGAGTTGATCCTGCAAAGGAGAGCGTAGAATTGGAACTTGGCGATAAATATGATGGCAAGTCTATTGACAAGTTGACATTGGCTCTTAAGAAAGTAGGTGCTTCTATCACTATTAATAAGGTGGTATTTGTGAAGCAGAATGGTGATGAGGAAATTCAGAGTACCTCTGCAAGTGGAGAGGTAAAGCAGGTAACTGCTACTCCTTGGTTTGAGTTCACTCAGTGGAATATGCAGTATCTTTGTGACAAGACTTGCACATTGTTGACCTATACCAAGTCTGCTGAGGAGTCTCAGAAATATGTTATCGAGTTCGCTGAGCCTACTAAGGATGTATTGCAGTGGTTGCCGATGGCTGTTACTGCTGGTGGCGATGAGGCCCCTGCTTATATCGGCATTCCTGTTGGAAGTGAGAAAGCTGAACTTGAACTCAATAGTGAAATTGAGTTTACAAAGAATCAAGCTCCTGTAGAGTGGACTTCTATTAAGTCTATTGCTCTTCAGAGCAATTGTGCTGATGGCGTTACTCAGACCGTAAAGATTAAGAGTGCAAAGCGTATCATCACTAATACTACCACAGGCATTTCTAAGGTAGAGAATCTGAAGGTTGCTCAGGATGGCAAGTGCTTCAACCTCGCTGGTCAGCAGGTAGGTAAGGGTTACAAGGGCATTGTGATCAAGAATGGTAAAAAGATGGTTATCAAGTAATAGATGAGACGTTTTACAATGCTCGCATCGTACTATA
>ERZ1034791.60-NODE-60-length-17767-cov-4.516373_pt1 | contig 17767 bp, 17 predicted proteins | sample MGYA00520649_ERZ1034791 | MGnify/ENA primary metagenome ERZ1034791 (study PRJEB33766, sample SAMN09781683) | gut metagenome | biome: gut microbiome | host: Homo sapiens | place: Madagascar | study: EMG produced TPA metagenomics assembly of the PRJNA485056 data set... | reverse complement strand
CTTAATATCCGTAATCAATTCTGAATAAGAAATAACAACAATCGTAGGAATATGACGTTCTAACAATTGATAAAGAGGAAGTCTTATTCTTGGCGAACACAGAATTACAGGTTGTTGTCCACATGCCTGATGTGCTCTCATCAAGGTTGTAGCGGTTGTTTCAATTAATTCTTGAACCTGCATAGGATTAAGTAAAAACATTGTTCCAAGCTCAGTTCTTTGGCAACTGTCATCAAGAGTTTTTTCCCACTCCGGAGAAAGAGTCAAAGCATATAAGACTTTATCGTCCCCAACATTTGACAAGCATATTTGACGACCTAAGGCAGCTCTCAAACGTTCTGAAAGAATATCCGGCTCTTTTGAAAATCTTGCATAATCACAAAGTCTTTCAAATACAAAGATAATATCTTTGATAGAAACTTTTTCTCTAATCAAGTTAACAAAAATCTTTCTCAAGTCACTTGTTGAAATAATCGTCGGAACAAGGTCATTAACAAGAGTTGGGTCTTGAGAACGTACAAGTTCCATAAGTTTAAGGACATCTGTTTTTGTCATAACTTCATCAACGTGTTTTCTTACACATTCTTGTAAGTGAGTAACAATAACATCTGTTGCATCAACAGCCGTAACAAGTCTTGCAGATTTCGCATCTTCTTGAGAAATCCAATAAGCTTGTGTTTGATATGTTGGGTCAATACCAATAATCGCATCTTCTGGAACTTCTTTTTTCATTGAATCCCACTGATCGGCAATTACCATGAATTTTCCAGGATAAACGTACCCTGTTGCAACAGTGTTACCACGAATAGAAATCATATATTCATTTGCATCTAACGCAGACGAATCCATAATTCTTATGTTCGGCAAAATATAACCAAGTTCATCTGTAACCCTTTGTCTTAGGGCCGCAATTTTTGCAAGCAATTGACCTTCTTGATCAGGGTCTGCAATGACAAGCAAATTTGAACCTACTTGCAAACTCAAAATATCGACACCTAAACGCTCATACATTCTGTTAGGGTTAACCAAATCTTGCATATTTTGTCTAACATTTTCTAACTGTCCCAATTGAGATTGAACATCCGCATTGATTAAAACTTGGAAACCAGCAACAAATAATCCAACTGCAAAAAGTAAGAACGGAAGCCAAGGTAATCCAGTCCAATGACCTGTAAATGCAAGTAATAACAAGAAACCAGCAGCAAAGAATAATGCATAAGGTTTGCTTGTAATTTGTGCGGTAACATCAGAACCCAATGAAGGACTAGCGGCAGAAGCACGAGTCATGAAAATACCAGCTGCAATTGACATCAACAATGATGGAACCTGAGAAGCCAAACCATCACCAATTGTTAATACTGTATATTTCTGAACAGCATCACCAATAGCCATTTGATTCATCAAACAACCAACACACAATCCACCAACAATGTTGATAATTACGATGATGATACCAGCAATTGTATCCCCTTTTACGAACTTCATCGCACCATCCATAGAACCCATCAAACTTGATTCTCTGGATAAGTCTTCACGTTTTTTTGTCGCTTCTTCTGGAGAAATTAAACCAGCGTTAAAGTCAGCATCAATTGTCATCTGTTTACCTGGCATAGCATCCAATGCGAAACGAGCAGAAACTTCGGCAATACGTTCGGCACCTTTTGTGATTACCATGAACTGTACAACAGTGATAATTAGGAAGATTACACCCCCTACAATCATATTACCACCTGTAACGAACGACCCGAAAGCGTGAATTACCTCCCCTGCTTCACCTTTTGCCAAAATCAAACGAGTTGAAGCAATTGATAATACAAGCCGAAACATTGTACCAATCAAGATAATAGAAGGGAAAGATGATAATTCAAGAGTTTTTTGCACATACAATGCAAACATCAAAAGGACAATTCCAAGTGTAATATTCAAACAAATACAAATGTTGATTACCCAATTTGGAAGTTCACAAAGCAAAATGATTAATAGAAATAGGACGAACAGGGCCATCCCTATTTCACTTAATGGATTTGCGTTATTTCCTTCTGGTGCTGCCATTATATTTAAACTTCCTTCAATGCTTCACTTATTATTGCTAATTGTGTTTCTATTGTTGCATCAATTACCCCATTATCTGTTGTAACCATACAACCACCTTCCATTGTATTTTCATCAGGAACAATGATAACCTTTGCCTCTAATCCTGCCATTGAAACCGCCTCTGGCATTTCTTGCTTTAACATTGCAACTTGTGCAGGATTAACCTTCAAAACTATTTTAGATTCTTCTTTTGACAATCCTTTTAGGATGTCTTTGATATTATCCAGTAGAATCTCTGGGCTTTCTTTCATTTCTTTTTTAATGATTTTCTTTGCTATATCAAGACTAATTTCTAAAATATCTGGAGCAATTTCATCATAGACATCTTGTTTTGCATTGAAAAAGTCTTCCATTGATTCTTTTAGATTATCTATATCTTGTTTTGCAGCATTGATACCCTCTTCATATCCCTCTTTTGCTGCCGCTTCTCTTATGGAGTTCGCTTCTTCTTTTGCTCGAGAAATTAGATTTCTGTCATCAATTCTTCTGAAACCTCTTCTTCTATCTCCACGACGTCTTTCTTGACGCTGTTTGAAGTCAATATTATCCAAGTCAAATAAGTCGATTTCCTTTTCTTGTTGGACTTCGACCTCTTCTTGGTTTTGTTGTGGAACTACTTGTTCCGCTCCCTCCTCAGCTGATTTTTTTCTATGTTTTTTAATAATCATGATACAACATTATTATACACTATTTGACAAGTGCGTGGCAACAATGCTGGCAACTTTTGGGGGCATTTTGTCATAATATTTACCTTCTAATGCATTAAACACAAGGCGTTTAACCCCAATTCGTTCTCTTACAAGTATTGTATCTAAATCTTTACTTGAATACTTTTGACCTAAAAGTTGAAGTTTTCTAACAACTCTATTTGGAGTAAGGTCTGTATTTTGAGGTAAATTCGTTTTTATTTCTTGCAAACATCTTAGAGCATTATGAGCCCCAACTCTTTCAGGCAAGTCAGGCATTCTCATGAATTTTATAACTGTTTCTGCATCATTAGCATCAAATTTGTTTAAAATTGCTTGAACCTTGTCTTGATTCATTTTTTTGAAAAGCATTGCAACTGTGGCAAGTTTCAAAACTTTAGAATCGACTCTAGGGAAATCAGCAGTAGCTGGAGTGCCAGCTTGAGGTGATTGGGCAGGAACATTTGCATTTTCTGGTTGAGGGGCTTGTTGTTGCTGTTGCATTTCTTGAGCCATTCTATCCATATTGGATTGAGATTCCGCAAATTCCATCAACCCTTCGTCAATCGCACCTTTATTTTTTAATTCTTCAAGAGCTTCATTATAACTCTTTTTAACATGATGCTCAATTAATTCTAATATTTTGTCGTGAGGAAGATTTTGAGAAAAAGTTTGCTTTGCAATCTCAAAAATAGTATATGCAATCTTCTGCATAACACCATCCCAATACTGTTGTGGAATTCCAGAACGAATTAAATCTACGGATTTGTGAAATGACCATTCCGCAATAATTTGGGTGATTGTAACAGCTTGTTCTTCATTAAAATTAAGATTCGGATCTTCCGCTAAAGCTTTACCAGAAAGGAGAGAAAAATTACCAAGAGTATTGATGACATATTGTTTTTGGTTATCATCGAAATCTTGAGGTACAAGTTCTTGAGCTTGTGCGGCTAAGTTTTGTGCAAATGATTCGTAATCAAAGTTTTGTGTAGCCATTTTCTTTCCTTATTATTCTTTTGTAGAACCTTCTTCAATCCAGCTTCTGATATTATCAGCAGCATCTTCCGTAATTTCATTTGAAATACTATCCAAAGAATCAATCAACAAGTTTTCATCAAATTGAGGTAGTTGAACTCTTTGTTGTTGAGAATTTATCAAATCTTGAGCAAGTTCTGATTGTCTTTGAGTTAATTGACTTGCACGAGAATTAATATCATTTAATTGTCTTTCTTGTTCTAGAGCTTTTTGTCTTAATGCTTCAACTTCTACTTCATTTTCTTCTCTAATGCGTTTAACCTTAGAAGAAATTGCTTTGAAAATTATTACAAGACCAAGTCCAGATAATAACAATGCTAACCACCATGGATTTCCAGACTCATCAACTTTTGGTAAATTTTGTTGTTTTTCTGGAGTTAAATATGGGTCATTTGAGTTTGTAAATGCTATTGAAACATTGTTTGCGGTAACTTTTGGACTAGCTGAACGAGCAATTAATTCTTTCAATTCTTCGATTGTAGTATCACTTGGCAAGTTATTTCTATCAAGGGTTACAGCAATTGAAATATCTTCGATAACTCCAGGTTTAATATATTCATTTGTTTGTGTTTTAGTTACACCGTATTGAGTTTCAGTTGCTTGACGAGAATAGCTTCTGTTTTGACTTGAATCAGAACCACCTGTTGGCAACCCATTTGGAAGATATGTACTAACGGCATTAATACCTCTGCTTTGATCTTGAGTTTTATCACCCAAACCTTCTGAGAAAGATTGCTCTGATACAGAAGCCTTTTTATTCGGGTCGTATTCAATTGAAAACTTTTCAATTGGTGCTTGTCTTAAAAATGTACTAACAGTTGCAACATAATTCCCTGGTCCAACTAATCTGTCTAACTGTTTAGAAATTTTTTGTTGCATATATTTATCATTTTCTTCTAGACGTTGAAGCATTTCATCTTCAGCATTCATAACACTGTGATAAACATTTCCATTGGTATCTGTAATAGCAATATTTTCCGCCGTTAAACCAGAAACACTTCCCAATAAAAGATTTGTAATAGCCTTAACCTTTAATTGATCAAGTTTTTCTCCAACAGGCATAACAATTTGAACAGTCGCTGTTTTGGGTTTTTCTGCATCAAACATTGTTGAATTTTCTGGGATAGAAATAAACACTGTTGCATTTTGTATAGGTTTTATTTGTTTGATAAGTCTTGCAAGTTCACCATTCATAGCTCTTGCTAGCCTAATTCTTTTATCTTCTTTTGTAGAAGTAAAATCACCTTTATCAAAAATTTCAAGCCCAACATTTTGGTCAACCAAACCGCTTTGAACAATTGTAATAATTGCATTATCTCTATCAGTAACTGTACATTTTTTAGTTAAAGTTGAACAGTTATTTTTATTTAGGACAAGTTTAGACTTTGTACCATCAAGCTGTCTTTCTACTGTTATCCCTTGTTTTGCAAGTAGAGCTTGAATTTCTAAAGCTTTACCAACATTATCAGTTGTCAATAAGTCAACGTTAGCTTTTAAAGGCTCTCCACCTAAATCAGTTTTACCTTCGCCCCCACCGCCATTACTAGCAGCAACAGAAATTGCTATGATAATTATTGCAAGTACAAGAACAACCCCTCCGATTATTCCATACAATAATGGCTTATTTTCTAATAATTTACTAAAATCCATATTTGTCCCGTTCGTCTGTTATAATTTTCCCGTATATTAGGTAATAATTTATTATACTGAAATTTGCATGATTCTATCGTAAGCGTTAACAACTTTACCTGTAATTTGAGTTGCCACATTGATACTAATTTCTGATTTTGCCATTGCAGTCATTACATCGTGAATATCAACATTTTTACTGCCAGACATTACATCTTTCATCATATTATCAGGAGCGTTAACTTCAGCGTTAAGATTTTCTACTAACCCACTCATAACTTGTTTAAAGTCTTGAGTTTCAGGTTTTTCAACTCTATCCATTCTCAATCCCTGCATACCAAAGCTAGAATCAAACTTTGAATGTTGAATTCTTGAAGCTAAATCATATTTAGGAATATTGCTGTTCATAATTACTACCTCTCTATTTTATATTACCCTATATTGCCTATTTTTTTCAACTTTTAATCAAAAAATCAATCAAAAGGAGTACAAGGCTTTAGGTTGGGACATTTTACACTTCATATTTAATAATATTTTTCAGAAAATCAAGGTTTAATAATTTTTCGTCGTGATATAATGATGAAAAATGTGAGGGATATATGGATAAAACTTTTTCAGGGGAAATAACGTTATTAAAAGCCTTAGCAATAATACTTGTTGTATCTGGGCATTTAGAATTTTCAATATTTGGAATGTTTCCACCTTATTCATTCCAATTGTCATTATTTTTCTTTATCTCTGGAATGTTATTTAAAGATAAATATTTAGATGATGTTTCAACATATTTCACGAAAAGAATTAAATCCCTACTCCTTCCATATTTTGGATATGAAATAGTTTATTTATTAATTACACTTGCTTTAGTTCCCATAGTTGGTGAATTTTTAGGAGAGCCAATCACAATTAAGAATTTCTTCTTAACTCCATTTTTAAACGGACATCAACTACTTTTATGCTGTCCATTATGGTTTGTTCCGCAATTATTTATGACATTGATCGTATTCTTATTTTTAATGAGAATGTTACGAAACATCGATAACAAATTTGTTGAGCTTGGATTTTTTACTGTTTTAGGATTCGTTGCAATTCCTTTCTGGAAACTTATCCCTCATCATACCCCTTTAGCTCTTGTTACGATGCGTACAATGTTTTCATTATTTTTTGTATATTTAGGACATTATTACGTTAAATACATCAAAGACAACCATAATATTTTCACTCCTAAATGGCTAGGAGGAATAATTTTGTTTCAATCCATCTTGTGGCTATTTAACAGAGATTTTGACCCTGTTCACGGAATAGGTTTAAGCTTTGTTTTAGTATGGGGAAGATTTGACCAACAAATAATAGTTCCTGTCTTAACATCCTTAACTGGAATTTGGGTTTCAATCTTTACGGTTAAATTACTTTACCCTTACTTAAAAGACGTCAAACTATTAAACCAAATGGGAAAAGTTACATACCACATAATGGCAAATCATTTACTTGTTATGTATTTGATTACACTTGGACTCTTTTATATCACTGGAACGCCATTAAGTTCAAAAGGCGATAAAATATACTCAATATTTAACCCTGTACAAACAACATATCTATATTTTATTGTAGTAATGCTTATTACAACTTACTTGGGAGTATTCCAACAGTTTGTATGGAAAAAACTTTCTATGGTAATTTCAACCAAACAACAGCATAAGGATACATAAGAAGCCTTGTCTTTTTATCTTTAAGCGACAATTTAAGTTTATATTGTTCATCTGTAAGGATATTAGTTAGAGCAATAGAATGGTCATCCGCCTTCATTGCCTTAACCAACATATCTGATGGCAAATCTACTTCAGCCGTTAATCTTTTATTAGACAAATTATTTACTATCAAATATTTCTCACCTTTATAACTTCTTACATATGCAAAGATATGAGGGTAATTTGTCTTTAGAATTGATAAATTTCCTCTTGACAACGCAGGAATAGATTTTCTTAAGGCAATCATTTTTTGAACTTTGTGGAATATTTTTCCACTATAAGTTTTGTTTGAATTCATCGCATCATAGAATGATTGTTGAGTTAAAGAACCTCTATTTATATCTCTACTATCGAAAAATGATAAGAGTTTTATTTTACTTTTTGCTTGTTTTTTCTTTCGTAAATCAGCAGATTTTTTCGCATTAGCAAAATTATTTTTTGCACCAATTTCATCTCCATAATAAATAATAGGAATTCCTGGCATAGATAATAAAACCGAAAAAGCCATTTCTATATGGTCGTGGTCCTCATCCAAAAAATTTGCCATTCTTCCAGCAACCCCAAAACCTTTTCTAAAAGATGCACCTTTTGGTTCAAGAGCTTGATAAATAAGTTCCCTCATTTCTGGAGTAACCATTTCCAGAGTTAATTCATCATGAACTCTCAAAAATGTTGCCCAACTAGCGGAATCTGGGATATTTGGAGTTTGTTTTAATGCCTCTTTGAAATATTTACTATCCTCTGTTATAAAACTTGCCCACAATGCAGGCATGTAAGGGAAATTATATGCGATTTGAACTTCATCAGTTCTTTTAAATTCTCTTAACTGACCATCCACAATAGTTTCGGATTTTTTCTCTGTTCCAAAGTAAGGAATAACATCCTTTGGAAGCTGACAAGCTTCGGCTTGCAAAACTGTGCGAGGAGCAACAGCTTGGAGATACAAACTCAAAATTTTTATAATATCATGTGTTGCAGGTAGGTTTTCAGCATTCGTTCCTGGTTCTTTATCCAAATATGGAATTGCATCAAGCCTAAAAATATCAACACCCAAATTTGCCCAGTAATTTAAAGTTCCCAAATTGTAATATAAAACATCTGGATTTTTCCAATTTATATCTAATTGAAATGGATAAAACGTATGATACAAGTAATAATCTTTTCCGTTAATTGTTACTTTTCGGTAATTATTTTCAGTAATTTCTGGAAAAATTAAACGTCTTTTGCTTATACTTCCGTCATTTTCTTTGTATTCAACAACTGTTCCAAGCTTTGGATCAACATACTTGGTATATTCTGGCATGTCCTCTCTTGTAATAAAATAATCAAGTTTTGAGGTATCCCCTTGTAATGCTTTTTGAAACCATTCATGTTGATCAGAAAAGTGATTAAGGACTAAATCAGCTTTAATATTAAATCCTTGAGCCTTTGCTTGTTTGATAAACTCTTCAAATTGAGGCTTTCCACCTAAATCTTGTCTGACATTTTGAGGATTTTTGACATCAAACCCCGCATCCTCCATTGGAGAATCCGCAAAAGGCAACATATATAATGTTGTTACACCTAGGGTCTTAAGATAAGGAAGCATTTTAGTTATATCTTTAAATTGATTTGGTTTTTCTGGAGTAATTGTCCCGAATTGGTCAACATAAAACATATAAATTACTTCGTCTTTGTACCAATCACTAGGTCTAGTCAAATCTTCTTGCTTGAGATTTTGAGGTCTTTGAGCCTTTGCAGTTTTTGCAATTTCAACTAACTTATTATATATTTCGTCGGTTTTATCTTCTCCATAAACCTTTGAAATATTTGTTCTTAATTCTTTTTCTATTCTCGGAGAAATTACTAATGGCTCTTCTTGTTGAGATTGTTCAGCTACATTCTCAGACGATTGTTGAGTTTCTACAATATTTGCAAATGTTGAATTTTGAACCCCACAACCAAGCAATGATGCCATCAGTAAAATTGCTAAAACCTTTTTATTCATTCCCTAACCTCGAAAATTAGCTTATAATTTATTTTTGATTCTCTAATTCTTCTCTTATATCGTCAACAGAAACTCTGACAATTGGAGAATTTTCGTCTTTTTTAAGAACACAATTTTTAATTCCAGATTGCACAATAAAACGCTTACAGAGAATACAAATAAAATTATGTCCCCAAATATAAATAGTTGCATCCTTGCAACGATCTTGCCCTGCTTGAATTATAGCATTTTGTTCTGCATGAATAGAACGACAAGTTTCATATTTTGTACCAGAAGGAATATTATTTTTTATCCTGTAACATTCTCCTCTTTCTGCACAAGATTCCACTTTTGATGGAGTGCCATTATAACCAGTGGCTTTAATTTTTTTATCTTCTCCAACAATTACAGCACCAACTTGAGCCCTCAAGCAATTTGATCTACTTGCACAAGTCTTTGCTAAATCTAAAAAATAGTCATCCCACGGCTTTATTTCCATAGTTTTATGTCCTTTTTATTAGTATCGATTATTTTGAATTGTTGTGTGAATCATTGATAAATTATATTTATCTGCTAGTTTTACAATTTTATTGGAATTACGGCCGTTACCAGCTTCAATGATTAAACCAATTCGTCCTTGAATTGCAGCATTGATAGTTTCTTCATTTTCTATCACACCATCGACAGCTAAAACGGCTTTCTTTGATGATTCACAAGCATAATCCATTGCCATTTCTGAAGTAACAATCCCATTAGATTTCCCTTGTATTATTGCCTTTGTAGCTAAATCTTTTGCAATCACAGCAGATTTACTTTTTAAATATTTTGAAACCTTCCAGGCAAAAACAGCATCCTCAGCTTCTTCTTGTGTTGGCTTTGTTTTGGTAACAACTTTGAATGTTTCTTTTGAAAGCTTGCTCAAATTTTGTTCTTCTATCAATGCTCCGAATGGAGTAACTTTAATATCCTTAGCACAAAAACCTAGCAATTCTTGCAATGGAGTATTTACTTTAACAACATTGATGTTTGTATTCAAAAGATAAGTTAATGCTTCCTTTGCAAAATTTGGAGCTAAAATATTTCTAATTTTCATTGCACAAAGCTGTTTAGCAATATCTAAAGAAATAGCTTTACTAAAACCAGCCGTACCCTCAAAAATTGCAACAGGGTCACAGTCTAGAGCCTTTTCTAAAGCTGTTTCAGAAGAACTTCCTAACGCTACTGCACAAATGGAAGCTTCTTTTGCAAACACAGCAGAATGGACATCAAAAAATTCACCCAAAACTTTTACCGCTTCTGACAAGTTTAAGTAATCTATATATTCAAGATTTTTATTCTCACTTAAGATTTCATAGTCAATTTGTTCTTCTATTGGAGCAATTGCTCCAGTTTGATACGAATTTTCACCAGATGGCAAATCTGTAAAATCTTTTATTTCAATTGTTTCCATAATATCCCTCACTATCGACACGATGTTAGCACAAAGCTATATCAGTATCAAGTTAATATATCTTAAATAAAATCAGTAAGTTTGATATTTTTGTCTTGATAAATTGACATGTCTTTAATATAATAATGATGTTTTAAAGTAACTAAAAGAGGGAAAGATGGCTGATAGTAAAATGAATGATAGTGTTGGGAGAAAAATTGTAGAAGCTTTAAAAATGCAATCAACAGAAGAGCAAACTGAAGTTACAGCAGAAGAACCTACTGAATTTGAACAAGCTCCGAAAGAAGAAATGCAAAATTCTTTTGAAGATGATTTTGCTAATGACTTTGAGATGAATTCTCAACCTCAAGTTAATACAGAATTACCTTCTGATATTCAACTGAAAATTCAAACTCAATTAAAAGAACCTGTTCAGCCACAATTCCAATCTTCGTATATTGATAATGCTTTCCAACAAAGTTTAGCAAGAAATCTCGGAGATAATGATGCTTTTGCTCAAGTTCCAGATGATTTTGATTATCCAGCGAACGTTGCTGTACTAAGACAACTTATTGCAAAACTTCCTGCAGGAGTTTCAAAACAAACAGGGGCAACTATCATTCGTCAAACAATGGAGGCTCTTGGAATTTCTATGCAAGCAGTTATACAAGAAGCTAAACAAGTTCAAGGAACATTGATTGAAAATTCAAAAGAATGCCAATCTAACATTCTTGAATATAAAAAACAAATAGGAATTTTAGAATCAAAATCACAGCAGTATAAAAGACAATCTGCCGTGATGAATGATATTATTAACTTGTTTATTCAATCTTAAGCGGCTTTATAAGTAAAGGATTCTTGAATTCCAGAGTGAATCATTTCTTGATTTGATTTCAATTCAGTGTTAATCATTTCAAGTCTTTCTTCAATTTCTGTTTTTTGCAAATCAAGTTTTTCTTCAAGAAGCTTCAATTTATATTGTCGTTCTTGTAACTTTTTCGCAATCAGAGAGTCTGATTCATAATCTGTACCAACCTGCATTAGGCTAGATGCTGCTTTTGTTGCAGTCATTTTTGCTTGGGTGATAAGATGAAGTTGCCATTGATAGGTTGATTTCATCTGTTTAAGATATACATTTCTTATTATACCTATAAATAAACCCATTGCGTTTCCTGCCTTTACTACCTTTTTTGATCTAAGTGCGATCCTTTCAAGAAATTATGCTGGCTATTTTCTGCTATCAACTGTTCCATCTTTTGAAGTTGGTGTCTATGATAGTTTAATCTGTATTGTGCCATTTTTAACTTCTTTTTTACCGTAAGAAAATCTTTGATTCCTTCAATTATAGATGTTAACATTACTTGAATAGGATTTTTCCTGATGAAGTAATTCTTCGTATAAATCAAGAAATCCAAGATTCTTTTTACGTATAAATCCAGAGTTTCGCGAAACATTTTGCTCCTTACACTTTGGACCTACATATATTTAAAAACATTGAGTTCTGAATAATTGATATTTTTCGCACTCTCTTTTAATATTTCTTAATATATGGGTCAGTTTTCTTATCTTTTTCTTTGCTTATTATCGGTTAAATTTTTAAAATCTTTAATTAATATATTAATAAATAATATGGATAATGTAAACATATACATTATCCACAAAAATTTAAAAGGAATACCAATATTAATTATAGGTTTTGAATAGCTTTACTATCGCTATCAATACCTTCTTTCAACATCTTCTTCGCAACATCACCTTGAGTATCAAGCATTTTACAAACAGTTTCAATGTTACGAACTTTTGTTGATAAAATAACATCTGCATTGTTAGTAATATTTCCACTAATATTCTGGTATGCAGCTAATGCAGCAGAAGATGTTCCTTGCATCAAGTTACCCAAAACAGTTGTCCCTGCTCCATAAATTCCTAAATATGGAGAAACAGCAGTCAAAATACCACCAAACCCAGAAATACAACTTGCAAAAGGCATTACAACATTAGAAGCAATCTTACCAAGCCCAGAGCCTGTGCCAATACCATATGCAGCAGCACTTGTAATATCAGCAAGTCCACCAATACTAGACGCACCACCTGTTATATAGCCATTATTTGTACCCCAACCATTCAGAATTGAGGATGCACCGCCTGTTGCGAGTCCATAAATTGAACCAATTGAAGCAGCCCCTGATGGAAATCCAGAATAGTTATATAAAGAATCTGTTCCATATGCAGAATTTGTATTTGTTTTTGAATAGTAGGAAGTACCTGAAATATTCATTGTTTCAGAACCGCCAAATACAGTCGCAAAAGAAGAAGGAGCAAGTAAACTTGCCAAATTGTATAACAAGCCACCAGCAGATTCAAAACCCGTACCAGTTCCACTTCCAGATACTGTCAAATCTCTCAATCTGTCATAAGTTTCCCATAATTGAGCCTTTGCAGCGGAACTCGCATCTCCGAATCTATTTGCTATAACTAAATTGCTATCATTTTTGTAAGACATTTTATTAAACCTCTTATTATTTTATTAGCTTTCAAATGTTTTGAATGTACTTTCAATATTTTTAGAAATGATTTTGTGAACAGCATCCATTTCTGTTTGAAGTGCATTTTGTTCAGTATCAAGAGCTTTTAGACGTAATTCAAGAGTTCTATCTTCTGTTTGGATTTGCTCTGTTTTAGCGTTGATATCTTGAACTTGTTTTTCATAAACTTGCTTTTGATAATTGTATTGATTCATTGCATCATTATAAGCTTGGTCGTCAGTTGTACTTGAGGTATCTAAACTATAAACAACGCTAGAACCTTCTAACTGCAATGAAGTAGCTCTTCCACTACTATCATACTCAATCACGCCATATTTTGAGATTTCTTGATTTTTTGTCTGATAATCTGCGTAATATGAGTGAAGAACAGCAGTAGAGTCGTGCCTACAAGCTTCTAATGTATCTTGAGTTGAACCACCAGTACCAGTTGCGAAGTTGACTTGACGATTGCCATCAGTCCACAAGTAAATATTATTAAGGGCATCAGTTGAGCCATTAGTTTTGTAATCCAACCAATCTTTTGCAAGTTGAGTGTTAGGCCAATCTTTTGCGATTTGGTCTAATTCTGCACTATATGTACCCCAAGAACTTTTCTCGCTTGTGTCATTTCTATCAATGTCACCCAAACAAGTTAACTTCTTAGTTCCAACCATATAATAGCCTTTTGTGTTTTCATCTGTTGGGGCTACATATTGAACCTGAGGGTTTGAATTCGTGTTTCTAATCCCAGTATATTCTGAAACTTTAGCGTAATACGTTACGTAAGAATTGTAATTTATACCATCCTTATCTGTATAATCCGCAGTCTGAATATCAGAGATGTATTGTTTGTTATCCCCAATATCAAAAGAGTATTGAGTTTTAGTAAAATCATTTGAACTAGGAGCAGTAGGAACTTCCATTGTATAAAGCTTGTTCCACAACTCTGAGCTTTGATTAGCTAAAGCAGTTCTTGCTTGGTTAATTTGTTGTCCTTCATATTCAACGTTTGATTTTCTTGCTGCAAGTGCTATCCATCTTGCTTGAGATGCGGCCATGCCCATATCGGTATCTCCTTCTGATTATAAAGTTTTTCTACCTATATTTGGTATAATGATAATTTTTAATAAGTCAATATTAATCTATTAAAATTATACGGCATTTAAAGACTTTTAAATAGTGAATTTTAGAAAAATCAACTATTTGAATGATTTTAAAATCCTTATAGCTGTAAAGAGGTTTACAGTTTATTTATGTTTCTGCTAATATAGAATTATCGATATTAGAGAAAGGTAGATAATGAAATTTTCATCATCATTCAAAGTTGGTTTATTAACATTAGTAGCTCTTGTACTATTAGTTGGTACTGTTTTGAAGGTTAAAGGTAGAGCTTTTTCATCTGCCAAAAGAATTGAAATCCAATTCAAGGATGTTAATGGCTTAAGACCAGGGGCGGGAGTTCAAATTATGGGCTTGAAAGTCGGTCAAGTTGAAGAAATTACTCCTGTTGTAGATGGTGAAAATAGTTTTGTTAATGTAAAATTCGTTATTACCGACCCAAATGTTCAAATTCCTAGAGCGTCGTCTTTCTCTATCCAGCAATCTGGTTTAATCGGGGAATTATTTTTGGAAATTACTCCTCCAAAAACAAAAACAATTTATATCCCTATGGTAACCAGAGATTTAATTTATAAAAATGATGCTGTTCAGATGAAATTGAGCGGGAAATATTATGATATTGGTTTGATTAAAGGGGTAGATGTTGTAGCAAAAGATTCTATTCCACCAAATTATAGAAACTATATCAAAACAAATTATGCTTACAAAGTTGATTATTTTATCAATTTACCAGGATTGATATTACCAGAATTTTTAAGAGGTTCAGCTGTAACTTATGATGGTAGTCACAAATTGAGATTGGTATCTTTGGATGATACTCCATTATATTACCCATCTCAAAAATCACCTTATACAATTGTTGAACCTATGAGATTGTCTGACTTTATGGATTGGCAATATAAAGCAGCAGAAACATTAACTGAAACAAATAAGAAAGTTAATGACATTCTTTCTGACGATACAATTGCAGATTTGAAATACACAATTGCTAATTTGAACGCTTTAACTTCTCGTTCAAGTGTAACTCTTGATAAGGTAGATAATTTGCTTGACTCTTCAAAAGGAGATATTGAACAATTGTTAGCAATGACTCAACAAGCAACTGACGATTTCAATAAACTTTCTGCAAACATTAATAATATTATAGGCGATAAAGAATTCAAAACTAAGCTAATGTCAACTGCTGATTCTGTTGATCACTTGTCACGCAACTTGAACAAAGTTATGGATGCAGCTGACGCTGAAGAAACTGGCAAAAACTTAAAAATTATCGCTGATAACCTTGCTCAAATTAGTGCAAGCGTAAATTCTATGACAAAAGATGACAAGTTGAAAAACCAACTTACAAATGCGATTACAAATGTAAACAAAGCAATGGTTGAAGTTTCAACAACATTAGAAACCGTTAACAGCGTAAACCCAGCAACACCAAACCAAGCTTCTGACTTGAAAAAGATTGTTGATGATACCGTTGTAACATCTTCTAATCTTAGAAAATTCTCAGATAAGTTGAACAAGAGATTCTTATTGTTCAGATTGTTGTTCTAATATGATAAATTTAAAAACTAAAATTACACAAATCCACTATACACGTGACCCTCAAGGTGTTTTATTTGAAATTTTAAAATTCTGCTCATATTTTTATGGAGCAGGAAGCAGAATTAAGAATTTTTTATATGATAAAGGAATTCTTAAACCTAAAAGAGTGGCAGCATATGTTATTTCTGTTGGAAACATGACAACTGGCGGAGTAGGGAAAACTCCTGTTGTCGCAGAAATTGCAAAATATTTAGTTGCTAAAGGCGAAAGAGTTGCTATTGTTTCTCGTGGTTATGGTGGAAAATTAAATAACAAAAATGTAAATATGATTTCAGACGGGCAGTCAATTTTCTTCGACGCAGTACAAGCTGGGGATGAACCATATATGTTGTCAGAAATGACCCCAGGATGTTATGTTTTTACTTGCCGAGATAGATACTTAGCAGCAAAATACGCTGTTGAGAAATTTGGAATCGAAAAAATCATATTAGATGATGGATTTCAACATCGCAAACTTCATAGAGATTTGGATATTGTTTTGATGGATAGCGTTAAAGGTTTTGGCAATGAATGCCTTCTTCCTGCAGGCCCATTGAGAGAAGGTTCTGAAGCTCTTGATAGAATAGACAAACTTTTAATCGTGAGCAAAAATCGAAACCACGAAATTGCAGAAAAAGTTGCAAGAATTATGCACAAAAGACTAACTCTACCAACCAGTGTTTGCTATACCGAACCAGATTATGTGTATAACATCAAAACAGGACAACGACTAATGGAAGGATTAGCAGTAACTGCAATGTGTGCAATTGGTCAACCACAACAATTTTACGACTTTTTATCAGATTATGAAGTAGTAAAAACAGTAACATTTGATGATCATCACCAATATGCTCCAATTGATATTGTAGATATTTCTGGAAGTATTATTACAACAGAAAAAGATGCAGTTAAACTTGCTAGATTTGACAGAGATAATATTTACGCACTTAAGCTAAAAACGACAGTTAATGTCGAAGAGTTGCTTAGCTAGTCTTTGTTATATAATTATTTTATGATAGATGAAGTTATAAAAATTCTGCAAGATGCAAAACAACCACAGAGCGATTTTGTAAAACTTATGGATAATTTCAAAAATCCATATCTTGTTTTAATCGCTTGTATTTTGAGTTTGAGAACAAACGATAAAACAACTTATCCTGCTACATTGAGAATGTTAGAGCTTGCTAAAACTCCACAAGATATGATGAATGTTACAGAGGAAGATTTAGCCAAAGCCATCTATCCTGTTGGTTTTTATAAAAATAAAGCAGGACAAATCATTGAACTTTCGAAAATTATTGTTGAAAAATATAATGGTAAAGTTCCAGATAGCATAGATGAATTGTGCAAATTTCGTGGAGTGGGAAGAAAAACTGCAAATCTTGTCATAACTTTAGGATTTGGAGAACCCGCAATTTGCGTAGATGTTCATGTTCATAGAATTTTCAATAGATTAGGCTATGTAAAAACAAAAACTCCAGAAGAAACAGAATTTGCACTAAGAGAAAAACTTCCTATAAAATATTGGATTCCAATAAATACTCTTTTAGTTACTCACGGACAAAATATTTGTAAGCCAATAAACCCACAGTGTAATATTTGTCCAATTTCTGAATATTGTCAAAAAATTGGAGTTAAAAATAAATAAAACCCCCGATTTTCATAATAGAAAAATCGGAGGTTAAATTTTTAACTTTACAAATCAATTTTGATTATTTTACAACTTTGATAATTTCAGAAGTAATATCATTACCACCAAAAAGAACAATTCCTTTGCTCAATACTAAGTCATATACATCAGCTTTTGCTTTTTCGTTGATTTGTTGAGAAATTGATGCATCAAGAGCTTTTAATTTTGCTGCATAATCTTGATCCATTTTTTCTTTTTTAGCCATTAATTCTTTATTGTATTTTTCTTCAGCATCTTTTTTCTTGTTAGCATCTGTGATTGAAGCTACATC
>ERZ1034791.58-NODE-58-length-18077-cov-4.926423_pt1 | contig 18077 bp, 10 predicted proteins | sample MGYA00520649_ERZ1034791 | MGnify/ENA primary metagenome ERZ1034791 (study PRJEB33766, sample SAMN09781683) | gut metagenome | biome: gut microbiome | host: Homo sapiens | place: Madagascar | study: EMG produced TPA metagenomics assembly of the PRJNA485056 data set... | reverse complement strand
CTATTATGGATACATTGGATAAAGAATTTTGGGAAAAACGTGAAGCTGCTATGAAAAGATTTATGGCGGCAAAAGAACGTAAAAAGGCTCGTGTAGCTGAAATTACTAAGAGTCTTTGTGAGGAATATAAGGAACGAACGGGGGTATATCCTAAATATATAAATGTTTGGTAATGAAACCGCTTTCTTTGGATATAATTAATGCTTCTGCTCCTTATGAGGTTTATTGGCATGAAAAGTCTCGAACTTATCGCTTTAAAAGTGATTGTGAATCGCCTGTAAATAAAGGCGGTTCAGAGGGTGTGTGGAAATATAGATGGTTACTGAAGTAAAGGGAAAAAGAATATAGTTTAATAATAGAACGACGATGTCTTTAGCAATTTTATTTATCATATTGGTCGTAACAATCGCCTTGGGGGTGATTGTTGTGTTTTGGTTTGACCTCACCTTGATAAAGGGCGCGATAAAAAGTGTCCAAAAGGGCACATCTATGGACCGAAAAGAAATGACAGAGGCAGTTAAACGCTTTTTGGAAAATAGAAGTCTGAATGCCGCACACAAGGCATATATGAGGGCAGTGATCTGTGTTGCTGGAGGTAACACGTTGCTTTCATTTGCGAAGGGTATAATCACGGTAAAGAAAGGCGATGCCAGATACGGCATTGAACTTCTGTATGACAATGGCCTTCCTGCATGGGCTGTTATAAGTTTAGTTTTATTATTAACGATAGCTTACACAGCCTATCTGAATAGCAGGACTAAGAGATACAAGGCAGACATATTGGCTACTGCATCTGCGATTATCAATGATAATTTTAATTTTACCCCAAATCAGGAATGGTTTCGACTAAAGACTAAGAAGGCAATAAAAGATTTAGGAAAGGCATACGACTTGGAGATAAACTTCTCATACGAGTATTTCGACGAAGCACTTGCATCAACATGTAGAGATAGTCGTGTGGCCAAAGTTTTCGCACCAGACGTGAGAACTCTGGCATCTGATTATAGAAGAGGTAAGGAGATTCTTGAGAAGTCTATTGGAACAGAAAGTATTGAGAAGATAGAGATACTCATCAAGGAAATTCAGAAGTTGACAAGCAAGACGCAATTTGAAGGCTCAGAACTGGAAAGGACACTCAAGGATGCAGACGAGATAGACAATATTCTGATGGAGGCGATAACTACGGGAAAACTGAGTTATGGCGACTACAGATACACTCAACTGCACTCGGCTGTAGGGAAAATCAGAGAACGATGCGAGAATCCTTGGATAGCCAGCATTTCAAATCAGACATTTATCATTACAGGACAAGGAGGATGCGGAAAGACTCATTTGCTTGCAAAACTGTCGGATGAACGAATTAAGCTAGGATTGCCAACCATTTTCTTCTTGGGTAAATTAATAACGGATACAAGTAACCCGTTATCTCAAATAGCAACGATTCTTGACGTACACAGCAAAAAGGAATTATTCCTGAAAGCTTTGGATGACTATGGCCTCAAGCATGGTAGGGTGCTGATAGTAATAGATGGTATCAATGAAGGCAAGGGACTGTCTTTATGGAAAAACCACCTTCTAAGTTTTATCAATGAGTTCAGTGAGTATAAGAATATATCTCTGATTCTGTCTGTAAGAACTAATAGCAGCCATAACTGGTTCAGTAAGTTCATAGAGCAGCAGCATCAGTTCCCCTCATACAGACATACTGGTTTCGAGCAGAATGCTGCAGGAGCTGTGGAATATATGTTCAGGGCATTTGACGTTCCTCTTCCAACATGGCCGTTGTTTCAAAGAGAGTTTACTAATCCGATGTTGTTGACCCTGTTTTGCAGGACTCACTCTGGTGAAAAACTTGCCCCTCGTTTTGAGAGCAAACTTGACATTATCAAGAACTATCTTGGCCATTTTAATGGCCGCTTGGCAGAAACTTTTAAGTATTCGAGCTTGACCCCGTTGGTTCAAAACGCTCTTGGCCTGATAAGCGAAGCAATAGTTAAGACAAAAGGTAGGTGGTTTGTTGAGCGAAATGTTATTGAAGATATATTAAATAGATTCCCTGAGATTGATAAAAAGCAAGGCCTTTTTCTGGATGCCCTTGTAGATGAGGGCATATTGAACGAATATGAAAGCGACAATGGTGTCAGTTATTCTTTCGGATACGATACGATTGGTGCTTACATGAAAGGGGTGGCAATAGCGAAAGATGAATCATACAAGGATCTCACTTATGGTTCGGAATCAGAACTGGAGGCGTTGACCGATCTTGTTCCATTATATAGGGGAAAGGAATTGTTTGAGTTATTATCAGATGATGAGGCATATGCAGATTATCTGAAAGATTTGTTCATAAATACACTTTCATCACGCTCTACTATAACAGATGGAGGAGCCAATCTTTTAAACAGTTTGCTGGAAGAGGGTGACTATTACAATTTCTTCAGGGTTGTTGTAAATAATCCATTCAGGAATGACTTGCCGATTACGGTAGAGAAGCTTGACACCCTTCTTTTGCCGATGAGAATGGTGGAGAGGGATGAGATGTGGACACAGTTAATCTCAGGGGAGACAGAACTTTACAATCCTTTGATGGCTTTGGCCAAATGGGGTTGGTCTGCTTCGCCATCAATTATCGGCAGCATAGAGAAGGGCTGTCTAAGGAATATTGTTCATCTGTTGGCATGGACGTTATCTACCACATATATTGAACTACGCGATAAGTCAAGCAGAGCCCTCATCAATATTTTGAAGAATGAGCAGGAGTTGATACTTGATTTTATCAGTACCTTTGTAAAGGTTGATGACCCCTATATTGTAGAACGGGTATATGCAGTTGTTTTTGGGTGTTGCACAGGTAATGCCAGCGGAATGTATGTAGAGAAAATCGCACAATTGATTTACGACGAAACTTTTAAAGCCGGCAATCCTCCAGAGGATATACTGACAAGAGACTTCGCCAAGTGTATTGTGGATTATGCTGTTTCCATAGGATGTGCATTAAAATATGATAGCGAGAAAGTGTGCCCTCCTTACTGCAAGACGAAGAAGAATGTGTATGTTGAGACGGAAGAAATACTAAAATACAAACTACCATTCGATAAAGATGGTGACACACAGCTTATAACGGCTCAGAACAATATTCTTGACTCGATGTGTACCGAATATAGCAGCAGGGGAATGTATGGAGATTTTGGCCGCTATGTTTTTCAAAGTGCATTGGATAATTGGAAAGACGATATAGAGGAAATATCCAATTATGGAATAAAAACGATTTTTGAGGACTTTGGGTATGATGCGCAATTATTTAAAGTATTTGATGGTCAACACGCCAGTTGGGAGCGGCATGGAAATAAGATAGAGCGAATAGGAAAGAAATATGAATGGATTGTACTGTACAAAATAGCCGCTATTCTGGAAGACAACCATTTTGGAGAACCACTCGACAGGGATTGGAAGTCACCCACGATTTACCATTTGCGACGGTTTGACCCTACCATTATGATGAATCCTGATGTGAGGGACTTTACGACTAGCATCCCTGCTTACAAGGTTCCAGAGTATGATATATCAGGAGGTGACAATCGGAAATGGATGTTGGATTGGAAGAAGATTCCATCCCTTAAAGATTATTTAATTTATAAAGGGGATGATAATAGAGAGTGGATATGCCTGTATGCATACTATTCAATTTCATCGCTTTCGGAAGAAGATAAATATCCAACGGAGAGAGAATTGTGGGCTTTCGCACAATCATTTTTTGTAGATAGTATTCATCGGGAAGGGATGTGTTCTCTAATAGACAGAGACGGCTTGGGTGGTCGTAGCGGTACTGAAAATCATGAAGCAAGCTATAGTTATTACCGAGAGTATTATTGGGCGGATAGCTACAAGACCCAAATAGAGGGTCAAGACTATATCAATAGAGAATATGAAACAGGAAGTAGTAGCACATCGTTTAAGGTACAACCATCTTACTTGCTATATGACATCAGTTCGGATGCGGACTATTCTGTGGGCAGCTCACGTGAAATGATATTGCCATCACCCTTCTTGTTTGATGAGCTTAATCTGAGATTCTCCGTTGCTGATGGTGTGTGGCTTGCTCCAGACGGCTCGGTGGCATGCTATGATAGTTTTTGGGTTTATGGTGGTCATGCAGGGTTGTTTGTCAGAAAAGATTTGCTGCTACAGTATTTGCATGAGACGGGTAAGAGTCTTGTATGGCCCATACTGATGGAACGGACGTATAAACCAGAAGGAACTTATTGGCCAAGTATACAAGTAGGTGGATATGCTTGGATGGACGAAAAAGGTAAGATTAGGCACAAAATACGCACCTATGAACTTACCGCATTTCAAAAGAAGCGTAATAGTGTTATGTTTGCCATACGTAGGTCCTTGTATCAGGTTAAGAAGAAACTGGTGGAAAAGGGGCTGGTAAAAGTTTCGGTGGAGGAACATTTAAGAATGTTGGCAGAAGAAGACTATGATTTTAAAGATTTCTTGCAGTAAAATGGTTATAGATATCAAGATTAGATTATAAAGAAACAGGGACAGGTTTCTGTTTCAGATAAAATGGAATACGTAATATCGAGTTAATGGCAAGGCAATCCAGACAACCTTCAGGAACGGGAATCTATCACGTGATGATGCGTGGTATAAATCATCAAAACATTTTTGAGGAGCATGAGGACTATTCATATAATAAACTGAATGACCTTGTGAATATTCCTTTGTCTGATGATGTTGCATGCCTTGATATAGAAGATACATCGAAAGGCCGTCCTTCGGATAATCAGGTAATGTTACTGATTAAAGAAAAGACTGGCGTAATGAATAGCAGTGCCTTTCAGCAATTGCCTAAAGAAACAAAACGGTCGGTTTTGATTGAATTGAAGGGTATGAGAGCATCATTTCGCCAATTGGAGAGATTGACCGGAATCGGAAAAAGTATGATATTTCGTATGTGATGCAACAGAAACCTGTCCCTGTGTTTCAAGATTTAGGGTTATGAAAATGGAATTACGTATATTTTTTTCTTGGCAGACATCGTCGAAAACTGATAAACTCAACAACAAGGAGTTTATCTTGGAATGTATTCAGAAAGCGGTGATAGCTATAGAAAACAAGGGCACTCTGAAGGGTATCACCTTCAGAGTGCAACAGGGTACTGGTGGCGAACCTGGCACTCCTGACATGATAGCGACCTGTCTGAGGAGAAATGATGAGTGCCATATCTTCATAGCTGACATTTCCGTTGACAAGCACTTCAACAAGGTGCAGCGGTGGGCGAACAGGAAGCCAGAACTTAGAGAACGTCCCAACGAGAATGTGATGTATGAGTTGGGCAGAGCTGACGGACATCTGGACTACGGGCAGGTGATACAGGTGGCCAACACGGTGTTTGGCGATGTGTCTGAGAACGACTATCTGCGACCAATAGATATTCGGCACAAGCGCAGACCCATCACGTTTCATTTGGAAGCCAATGATGGACCGAAAGCAGAAAAGGTGAGGAGGGAGTTGACAGAGAACTTAAAGACAGCTCTGAAAAAGTCTGCCAAGGCTGCACTGGAACATATCCATAAAGAATTGTTGCCCTACGAGCGGTGCGAGGATGCCATCAAGGAAATGCAGTTTGAGGGAAAGTTTATCTTCAAGGGCAATTTGAAGGACATGGAAAAAGCCATTTCCGACAACAAAGGACTTTTGAGGGTGTTGGGATTGAATGGCGTAGGAAAGACGAGGCTGGTGATGGAAACGGTGCTGAAGGAGACAGAAGAAACACCAAAACTCTATTGTGACTGTCTGCTGGCAGCGGAACAGTACGTCATAGACACCACGACCAGAATCTATGAGAAATATGGAAATACCATACTGATACTCGACAATTGTAATGAGGGCTTGTTCGCTAAACTCAAGACTCTGTACGGCAGGAAGAACGCACAGAACCGGCTGTATGCCATCAGTGATGAGACAGTAGCACCGAGCAACGGATGCGAATATGTGTTGTTTAATGATGCTTACGAGGAAGTGGTTGACGGTATTATAGCCAAGTTTTACGGTCAGAATGACGAGGTAAGCGCGAGGATAAAAGACAATGCCTGTGGCAATCCGCTGTTTGCTGTTCAGGCGATAAAGGGTCTCAAAGAGACGGGCGACCTGAGAGACTTCGATGACCGAAAGCTCATGGCCAATATGCTGTCGGCAGCAGAAGGTAGTGAAGAGCGCGTCATAGCAGAGACGCTTTCTTTGTTCTCGAATATCGGTTACGATGGCGATGCCCACAAGGAGATAGAGGCAATAGCGAAGAACAAGAATATTACAGGGCTGAATGGGGATGATACCGTCTTGGTGAACAAGTTCGACACACTTATCAAGAAATATCTTGACCGTGGCCTGATGCAACGTGTAGGTGTGTTTGTCCGCTTCCGCTCACCTGCCATTTCAAAGATGCTGGCAATGGAATGGTTTGACAAGTGTACGGCACAGCAGCTGGAGCAAGTCATTATAACCCTCGGGCAAGTGGGCATGGCCGTTAATCTGGTTCCGCCCTTCTTTGAAAAGGTGCGCGACATGGACAACAACAGCAGGGTGATAGACTTGCTGAAGGAGTTGCTACAACCGAACAGGCTGCTGACATTCAGGGATTTTATCAATACAGAGGTGGGTTCCAAGATATATCGCTCGCTGATAGAGGTGGTGCCAGAGGCTGTCGCCGACAGCCTATATACGAGCCTTGGTGGTCTGAGCATAGACGAATTGAAGGAGATAAGGGATGGACGCAGGGAGCTGGTATGGACATTGGAGAAACTCTGCTATAAGCCAGAGACGTTCCAAAAAGCCGCAAAGTTGCTCCTGCGGTTGAGTTGCGCTGAAAACGAGTTTATATCGAACAACGCAACGGGTGAGTTTGTGGCGCTCTTTCCTGTCAGGTTGCCCTCAACATCCGTGCCGCTTGCAAAGAGACTTGCATTCCTGCAAAGAGAGATAAAGAGTCAGGAAGAGAAGCCTGTGGTGATGAAGGCCCTTGGCAGAGCGTTGAGCACAGCAAACTTTATCCACTTTGGAGGCAAACAGAAAGTGGGTACTCAGGTATATGGCTACTACGAGCCTCAGTCCGACCAAGAGATTGATGACTACATCAACGGATGTCTTGACTTGCTGCAACAAGAGATAGACGGCAACACAGAGTATAAGGATGAGAGTATCGGAATGCTGGTTTCCAACTTCAGGTCGCTGAACGCTTTCGGGTCGTTCGACGCTGTGATGCCACGGGTGGAAAAGGTTGCTGCCTCGCTGAACTATGATTGGGATGATATGTTGAAGGTGCTGCATTTTGCAAGGCGAGACCCAGAAAAACTGAGAACCGCTCAAAACAAGCAGCGGATAGAGGCACTTATCCAAAAGCTGACAAAGACAGATTTCGTATCACGCTTTGCCGCTGTGGAAAGTTTTGAGAAGAATGACTACTTGGGGATGGCTGACTTTGAGCGACAGAAGATAGTGGATGGGAAGTATGAGGCCTTGGCAGATGACCTGGTTAATCAGAAGCTATATAGCAAAGAGTTGCTGAAAGACATATATGACAGCCAGACCTTCCTCGCATACGCATTCCCGATGAAGTTGGTGGCTTTGAGCACTCCAGAAGAGCAGCTGCAATTTGCCTCCGACTCGATAGACCTGATGGAGGGGAGAACGAGCAGCATCTTCGTCTATTACGTGAAGGATGTGACGGAAGAGGTGTTTGCGCAGATAGTTTCTATCATTGAGGCAAAAGAGAAAGAGTGGTTGCTTTTCTCCCTTGTAGCTATAAGGAATTATGGCTTCACACATCCGTATGTAGATAAGCTCTTTGAGTTGGTGGCCCAGAAGAAAGTTGAAGCGGGAGGGTTCGTAAGTTATTGGAGCTATGTGCGTATAGACAGACAGTCAACGCCAGAAGGAGTTGACCTGTTGGCACGCGTGATGCAGCTGCCAGACGGATTCGAGATAGGTCTGCACATGGCGATGTCGCAATATTTGAGCAGTCAGCACAATAACGACAAGATGGATGCACTGATGGAGAGTGAGATAGCAAAGCGGGCAGACAAGGTGCCGGAACTTATCACCAATCCGCAGTACTCCCACATCCTTGGAGCATTGTTGACAAAGGGCAAACGAGACGGTCTTGCTGGAGCAATGGCAAAGGGCGTATTCTCTTATATTGTAAACTCGGACTCCACGACGTTGAGATATGAGGTGGAAACCGTACTGCAGCGGCTTTTTGAGAACTATTTCGACATCACATGGCGGGAGATGGCTGGTCTGATGTCAACAGAGGATGATGCTGATAACTTTGTAAAGTTTTATTTCGCTTTTGGCTTTTCCTCGCTTCATAATCCATTCCCAGGCTTGATTTTCAAGAAGGAGAATATGCCTGTGTTGATGGACTGGTGTAAGAACCACCCCGACGTTGCCCCTTACAGGCTGATGGCGTTGGCTCCATTGATTGATGGAGATGGTTTGTCGGAGCCAGTGATGGCTCTGCTTGACAACTATGGCAGTCAGAAAATGGTACGGACAGCCCTGAGTGACAAACTCGGCACGTTCGCTGGGCCTGCATCGACATACAACGACAGAGCATCGTTGATTGAGCCTCTGACCAAGCACAACAACCCAGACGTAAACAATTGGGCAACGCTTGAAATTGAGCACCTGAAATATTACGGACGGCAGACACAAAAGATGGAGGAGAACTTTTTGCTTCCTGGCAGACTGCCCAGCCATCAGTGGGCATTGAATCCGGAAGGGGATTAAGAGTTTAATTGTTATGAAAAAGACTTTGGTAATATTTTTTTCTTGCTTCTAGTGTTTTGGATGCCAGAGATAGGGGAGGCGTGTCCCTTCTTGGGCTACGCTGATGCAATTTGCTGTAAGCTGCTGATTACAGAGGGCATTGCATGCCTTGTGACGGTTGTGCCCTATGTTATATGGATACGCAAAAAACTATATCTGCCATGGTGGTTGGCTTATTCGAAAATGCTGTTGCTCTTGCTGTCGATGATGCCATTCTGGAATAGTGGATTTAACATCTGCTCTACACAGTTCATTATTGCATTGACTTTTGTCATAATGTTAGTGATGGATGCGTTCGTGCTATTTAGGAAAAGTTCAATGAAGAAATCTGGCGTGCAGGATGAGGGTCATAGAGGGTCATAGGGACAGGTACCGCTGACCCACTTCATCATTAATAATCTGATTAATTCATTATACATCGTATGTCAAGGCAGGCGCGAACAGAATCGGGAACTGGAGTATATCATGCCATACTTCGAGGAGTGAACAAACAGCAGATATTTGAGTGTGACGAAGACTATGCACATTTTGTTCGCATTCTCCGTCGTCAATGCGGAATTGCAGTCAGTACCCGTCCCTCGCAAATCGACGAAGAACCAAACGAACCTGCAGAACGTCACTGCTACATATATGCATGGTGCCTTATGGGTAACCATGTTCATCTCCTTCTCAAGGAACATAATGAAAGCATAGGTGATGTGATGAAGCGTATTTCGTCGTCATACGTTTACTATTACAATCACAAGTATGGCCGTATAGGACATCTCTTTCAGGAGCGCTTCAAAAGCCAACCAGTCAACGACTGGGATTGTTTTCTAAAGCTTTTCCGCTATATTCATCAGAACCCGCTGAAGCCACATCTCGTAACTGACCTCAAGGACTATCGTTGGAGCAGTTGGTTGGAATACAATTCCATACTTCAGCATCCTTTCACCTCTATAGACGCCGTGCTAAGACGCATACCGCTACGCGAACTTCAATGTCTCGTAGGCGATCTGCTTTCTGATGAGGAAGATCAAGAGTTTCTTGATATATATGTAAAATCGAAGCGGACTGGGTTTTCCGATGAAGAAGTCTGGCAACTTCTTTCAACTTTCAGTGGAGCCACTAACGCTACCGAGTTTCAAGCCTTAGAACGTCCGAAACAGAAGCATTACCTTTATATGGTACATGAACAAGGTGTAGGCCCCCGAACGCTTTCGCGTCTCACCGGTGTACCTTATTCCGTTGTGCAGCGCGCTACAAGCAAAGCAAACGAACAAAAATTACAGACAGGAGTTGTGAGTGAAGATTCTCCTCTGGACGAACTCTATTATTCCTATTGTGATGATGGAGAATTTGAAAAGTACCCAGAATACTGAAATATAAATAAGTGGGTCAGAGGTACCTGTCCCTGTGACCCCTTAAGGTTGGCGGACCAAAGCGGTCTGCGCCATGTTATGCGGGCTGGGACCGCCTTGCTAAAGGTGGATAGGATTATTGAAGTGCTGGTTTTGTGGTAATTCACTGATGAGTTGCAGATTTATTCTGTTTTTCTTGGTAGTTTCGAAGAAAAAGCGTATTTTTGCGGCAAGTTATATAAACTAAATAATAGGAGATAAGATTATGGCAATAGATATAAAGGTTATTCCGACTCTTCATGGTGATGAAGCTATGCGCTTTATCAACAATGCAGATGAGGTTATGAAAAGTAAAGAGCGTGTTGATTTTTCTGAGAAAATAGCTATAGCTCGTGCTATATTAAAAAAAGCAGGAATGTAATCTTGGGATTTTTATTAGATAAGTGTAAACTTAAAAAGATGGATGACTAGATTCTTTCAACTTGCCATCCTTTTACTTGTGGAGATGAGGATTTGGATGATTTCTTTCTACACGATGCAATGCGTTATAAAGCAGAATTGCTTGGTAAAACTTATTGCTTTGTACTGGATGATGATCCTAAAACCATTGTTTGTATGTTTACTTTGTCTAATGATAGTATTAGAGTAGATGTCATACCTAATAGTCGTGGTCGTAAACTGTCTCATGATATTCCTAGAGAGAAACGAATGCGTAGGTATCCTGCTGTACTTATAGGAAGGCTTGGAATCAATGTTGACTTTCGTCATCAAGGTATAGGGTCAGAATTATTGGATTTCATTAAATCTTGGTTTATAGATGAAGAAAATAAAACAGGATGCCGCTTTTTGATAGTTGATGCCTATAATTGTATGGTTCCATTGGGTTTTTATCAAAAGAATGAATTCTTGTTTTTGTTTTCGACGGAACAGCAAGAAGCAGAGAATCTGGGGTATGACATGACAAAGTCGTTGCATACGCGCCTCATGTATTATGATTTGAAGAAGTTAACTTCAAATTGAAAAACGTATTAATAAAATGCGCCATTTGTATTATCAGTAGTTAGACGAGAACCAGAGTTTTTCTGTCTAGAGTTTTTGAGGTGTCCTTCCGATTTATGTGTTGAAGTGGAAGTATCATGCCTTGATGACAGAAGCACTTTTAGTTAAAGCTGCTTTAAAAATCGAAAAAGTCTAATTTCTTAAAATACTCTGTATCCCCAGTAAACACTGGGGATGGAGTGCTATTGCCTTAGGGAAAGGATGCTTACATAGTGATCGTAAATATATAGGTATATCACCATTACAGCGTAAGGCTTTAACACATTAAGTATTTACCTTTGCATCCGAATTCTTAAAATCAGAATTATGGAAACAAAGGAATACTTCGAAAAGGTGATGCGTAAGTACAAACGCTTCTCCAAGGGTAAGAAGGTTGGCAGAGCGTATGAATGGCTTGTAGAATATGCGGCACATAACAGAAATGAATTTTCACACTGGGTGAAGGGATTTGTACCCTATCCCCGTCTAGGTTAATAAAGAATATAAACTAAGAAACAAAAGAGTTAAGTACGAAGAGCCGTGTGATGGGAGATTGTCAAGCACGCTTCCGAGAGAAGGGAGGATGAAATTCCCTCCACTTACTCGACTATATAAATACACAAAGTATGGAAGGTTATAATAATAAGCCTGAGATGCTATTTGTTCTCAGGATGAATGCAGAAGGGAATGATGTTTTCATAGAAGAATATGAACTTTCTGAGTTTCCTAAGTTGGAGGAATGGTTTAATTCCAAAGGATTTTTTGATTATAATGCGACATTTGAGGAAATGGAACTCGTGGGGCAATGTCTAGGAGCAGAAAGAATCGTCAACTACAATAGAAGAAAGTCTGTTTTAGAACTTGAGCTGAAGAATATGAAACAGAGCTTGAACGATTATACAGAAAGTGTATTGAAAGTTGAAAAGGCTCTGGAAAACATGGGACTTAAAGACATCAGGCATAACAAAAGTATGGAGAAAATAGACTTGTGCAGTTTCTCTGATACTTTCTATATATATGACAAGCCTTTCTTAAAACTTGAATACCGCTTAGGGCACCGTTTTAGAACAGATTCATTTATAGAAGGGTATGATATACCTTGCTGGAAGATACAATTCATGCATCAAGGTGGTCTGTCTGTATATAATAGAAATGATTTACTGAAATCAGACAAAACGTTCGATGAATGGATGCAAGTGATATTCCAGTTTCCTGAAGATGCCGATTTGAAAAAGAAGAAAATATGTGAACTGATTCATACTATATATGGTTTTGAGATTCAAATAACAGATATTCTCTATGATCCAGCTTCTAAATGCTTCGTCTTGAAGGAGGAAGTAGAGCAGAATATGCTGAAGGACATTAAGCCAGAAAGGGCAGTGGAACCTGATGAAATAGCCAAATATACCACATTAGATACGCTTGTTGCTGTATTGCAGTCGGGAAAGATGCGTATGAATAGTATTGTGTCGATGAATGACAAAACAGAGATAGGTTTTTTAGAGGAATACATTAGAAACTACAAAGAAGACTTTGATGAAGAATGTGATAAGTATCTGTTTGCAGATAAAGAATTCATTACTTCTTTTACTACACGTATTGACGATCTTGACATGTGGAGATTGTATGGGGACAATGCCCGTGGCGTATGCATGGTGTTTGAGCGCATAAACAAGGATAGTGATGAACTTTTTAATATTAGTTATATCGCTGAAAAATCAGATGTTCTAGAGAAAATTGCCAAATTACAAGATGCATTAAAGGATAATTCTATCAGATTTCGCATGAACCTCTTGAAGAAATACCAGCATTTCTTGAAGCTTTCAGATTATTCTTCTGAGAGTGAATGTCGATTGATGGTAAATAGTGAGAAAACTGACGGATGGTTTATTAATCGTGATAACGGTATTTTGACACCTTACATTGAGAAGAAGTTAGTGAGAGAAGTCGAAGAAGATAATATATATCCGTTCCGCTTAAGTGGAATTATTCTTGGACCTGCTTCTCGGGAACTAACGGCTAATATGATGCAAATTCTCTATATGGCGGCTCAATGTCAGTATTCGCTTTTTGTGAAGCAGAGTAAGATAACTAGTTATAGGTGAGGTGTATAGAGTGATGTTACAAGTTGAACTATAAATAATATAAGAGTATGTTTGAAAACTTGGATAAGATTAAGAGCGTTATTACGAATATTTTTACTCAAATATCTTTGAATAAATTGTCCAACTGCCATGACTTAAATGTCTTGGCAGAAAATGTGTTTATGTATGTGCTGAATGACTGCTTTGATTATCATTTGCAGAATGCTAATATATTGAATAATGTACCTAATCAAGTGGGTTTCGATTTGATTGATACTAAAAATAAAATTATCTTTCAGGTTACTTCTTCTGATACAATAGAAAAATATTCCGAAACCATTAAAAAGGTAAAAAACGTGCATGGCCTCGAAGGATTCAATCTGAAATTCTTTATATTAAAAGCATCTGCTAATAAGCATCCAGCGAGTAGCAAAATACACAATCTATCAAGTCCTATAATCTTTGATAAAGACAAAGATATACTGGATGGAAATTGGCTTTTTGCCCAATTTACTTCACATTTTGATAGAATTTCACTTATAGAGAAACATCTGGAATTACTATTTAATGGTGAACTTTCCTATAAAATGATTTATAGTCTCCTGGATTTTTCTGAAAGCATTTGCGATTATCCTTTACCTGAGCATTATTTACCTCGTAAGTTTGCTCTGAAATCAGATCGTTCGGAGGCCTTTGATGTATTGTTCTCTCCAGAATCTAAAGAATATTCATTGGATAAGATTCTTGAAGAAGTGGTCAAGAATAATGAATTGCGTAAGTTTGTTATCTTTAGTACTGCTCAAAATGGTAAAACAACAGAGCTTTATAGGCTATATAACATAATTTCCAAAGATGTGGAAAAGGGTGTTCAATTTATTGCGGCATCTTCTTATAGTCAATTTCATCATGATAGTTTCTTTAATATTTTGCCATGTAGATTAGAAGAAAACCAATACATTCTTCTAGATGGTATGGACGAACTTAATGATAAAGATAGGAATTCTTTGATAAATGAACTAAGGGATTTCTTAAAAAAGTACTCAAAAATAAAGGTTGTAGTTACATGCCGTTCAAACTATAACAATGGTAGAATGTTGAGTAATTTTACTCAACTTGAAATGCTGCCTTTATCTTATGATGAAATAGTATCTTACATAAAGGGTAGTCTTGGTGAACATACGACAAGTTTTATTAAATATATCGAACAGCACCAAAACATTTCAGAACTTCTTGATGTGCCATTCTATCTGTCTTCTGTTGTTGATTATTTTGGCGAAAAACATCAGATTCCTCAAACACAAGAGAAAATACTTGATTATGTATTTACCAAAAGTTTGAAAGTGAAAGAAAAAGAGGGAGATACCATTAATGACTTAGAATATGGGGCAGAAGGCTTGTTTACTGTGATTGCGCTTACCATGCAATTTTCAGAAAAACAAGTATTGTCAGGGAAAGAATTATATAAATATTTAAAGTTTTCCAAAGAAAAAATTTCTGATCTAACTTTATATACTATATTAAAAAAAGATTCTTTTAAGGACGTTTATTCTTTCATTCATAATGGCTTTAAAGAGCATTTTGTTGCAAAATTCTTAAAGAATCTTTCCTGCCAAGAAATATTAAAGATAGTATGCTACGCAAATGGTGAAATTCCAATAATTAAGAAGAACTGGTATAATGTGTTGGTTCTTGCTATCTCATATATGAATGAATCTGTCAAGAAAGATCAGATGATAGACTGGTTATTAAAAAATGATGTGAAGGTTTTACAGAATATTGATTCAACCAGTATTAGTATGGTGGTTAAGCAGAGTGTTTTAAAGGGAATTTTAGGAGAATATAGTAAAGAGCAAATTTATCCTGATGATTTTTACAAAATAGCCAAGTTTATAGCATGCTTGTGTAATACTAAAAATAATGCAGAATTCCTGTTGAAAGAGTATAGAAATGTTCATCAGATAAATCCATATTTGGCTTTGTTGGCAACTTGTGTTTCTATGATGGACTTCTCCAGTCCTTCTGTTGGCATATTGCTGTCTGACTTCAAGAATGTTGTTTTCGATAAGATAAATGAACTGGGGAATAATGATGATCAGGAAACCTATTCTTTGTATGTACCTTTCTATAGTAGTTATTTGAATACTGAAGAAGACATTGATAGACTTATCATACTTGATGTAAAGTCGAAAGATCATCATATCATACAAACAGCTTTTCAGCTGATTGCTAATTTGAATCAAGCTGATAAATATGTGGAGTATATTATTGCGCAAGAAAGATATTTGCAGAACTATAGTCTAAAGAGTACAACTCATATCGTTCATCGCCATGATTTCTACAAATGTTTGGGGAATGTTTATGGTAAAAATGAGTTAAAGAGATTATGGGAGTTCTTGCCGCAACTCTTTGATGAGGAGAAGGCGGATCATAATCAGGCTGATTTGTTAAATCCTATTCAAAAAATGCTATGCAATAGTAAAGTATATGTGGATGATGAGGTCTTCTGTCAAGTAGTTATAGATTCATGGATCCAAATTGCTAAGGATCATGATTATATTTCTTTTTCTTTGCGAGATACTATTGTTGAAATTTATAAAGCATTCCGTAATTTTTGTATAGAAAATGTATTAAAGCCTGACTTCATTAGTCTCATAAATGAAATTAGAGGTGTTGAAGATACTCAACAAGAAATAAGGCTTTTGCAAATTCTAAAAATAAAACTGTCTTTGTTGGGTGCAGAAACAGATTTGAAGGAATGTATAGATGTGCTGAAACCAGATTCGATAAATGATTTTGGTATTGCTACTTGGCTTACTAATAATTATGATGATGCGTGGAATCTTCTGCATTATGACTTGGTTCATAAGAAATTTCCCAAAAGAAGGTTTTACCATCCTAATGAGATGAAGTTGCGTGAAGAAAAAAGCATGGCGTTGCTTCTGGATTATGCCCAATTTAAAGAAACGGTGCTATATATTGTAAATCAGTATGCACCGAAAGCTAGAAAGGAATTGTATGCAAAAGTAAAGGAATGCGAAGAAAACAAGTGGGACAGTTATGTCGGTTCGTTTATGAGCTTATTCTATAATGATAACACGCAGGAATATGACCTGCAGGAAATCAAAAATAACATAGAAGATCAAAGCCTTTATGAACTGTTTGTATTGGATCAATTGGCAAATCACAGGATAAAACAGTTAACAGGCAAGCAAAAGAACTGTTTGAAAGTAATACTTGAACATGTGTTGCCGAAGATAAAAGATAACCGCACAGGACAGAGATATCTGAGCTTGGCATTAGATTATGAAATTACTTTAGATAAGGATGTTCAAGAAATATGTTTGAAATATGCTTCTGTAAGAGATAGCAGATGGGAACATGCTTATAGCCATAAACCTTTTATTGATTACGCTGTTCAGGAACTAGGTAAGGAACGAGCTGAGCATAGAATTATTTCTTTGATAAAGAATCCGAAAGGCTTAGATGTTTGTGACTACCTAGAATTAGCAAAATACGCAATAAATGCGCATTTGTCTGGAGTGTATTCCTATATATTTGAATTCATTAAGCATGACGAAGACGGTTATTCTGGGAATATCATAAATTTGTATCTTAAAAGTGAACCTGACGGAATGGAACAAATTATGGCTATCTTCCAAGATATTCCTGATAAGCATAAAGCGTATGTCCTAAAAATGTTGATGTGCCATTTAAAGGATGATATGCAATGGGTAAAAGATACTCTAGCTCACTTTAAGGATACACTATTGAAATATGACAAAAAGACATATTTGGAGTGTCAGGCATCATTAGGTAATCAAGAGGCTTTAGAAGAGATTCTTAAGTGTATGACAGAAGATAAATATTATTTCGGTAATGTGTTTACTGCAATTAGATTCTGTAATTATACAATAGATTCTTTACCCGTTTTCGATAAACTTTTAGATCTTTCTTTTACGATGGATTCATCGTTCTGGACAAGTAGTATTATTGACGGGATAAAAGGGATGGTTGGAACCTCTTCTGTTAATCTTGAAAAGGTGATAAAGGTTCTAAGTTCAAAAATCACGGATGAACGTACGTGGTTAAATAAAACCATTGATAGCATAAAATATAGTTATTATGAAGCGGTTGACTCTCATATGACAATAGAACTGGCGGCAGAAAAGGTACGTAAAATGAAAATGCTCTCCAATTCTTTGAATATATGATGCTCATAGCGCTTTAACTGTACCGCTTGCATCTCTCAAATGATACCACCTTGTTATTCTACTTACAGGTGTCACCTACCACGAGAGCTGGCGACACCTGCTGTAATGACATCTTATAGTTCGTTGTCTAAGATTTCCATCATTTCTGCAGCTGTAATCACTTGCGGTTCTTTTTGAAAGTGTTTGAGATTTCCTGTTACTAAAAGAAGGAATCTTCCTTGCTCAGGCAGACTTCGTAGAAGACTCGGTCGTCCTCATCTGGCATTTCGCCAGCATAAGGAAAACGGGACGAATCAATTCCGTTTTGTTTTACAAGTTCTATAACTGTGCAGATTTGGTCGTCTGACAACTTGAATTTTGCGCGATGAAGCACTTCATCGTATTCTTTTATAATGTCATCATTATATAAAGGTATAATACGATGAAGGAACAAACTTTCAAGAACTCTTGCTGTTGAAGCATTTGAGTTGTGGGTGATAAGGGCTGATACAAATATGTTTGTATCAATGACTGCATATACCATTGCGTTCTTTTCTTAATCGTCTGACTTCTCTGATTTCTTCATTGAT
>ERZ1034791.56-NODE-56-length-18470-cov-4.809829_pt1 | contig 18470 bp, 14 predicted proteins | sample MGYA00520649_ERZ1034791 | MGnify/ENA primary metagenome ERZ1034791 (study PRJEB33766, sample SAMN09781683) | gut metagenome | biome: gut microbiome | host: Homo sapiens | place: Madagascar | study: EMG produced TPA metagenomics assembly of the PRJNA485056 data set... | reverse complement strand
GTTGACATTTGTTCCCAGAAAGTTTTAAATCTATCACTTAAAATCAGTTCTGCACCAAGGTTTTTAAGTTCATTAATCAAACCAGCACGATAAGTTTTAACGGTAAATCGATTGTCAGGATTTCTATAAACATCAAATGAATTGAAAGATCTCATCATTGAATAAATATTTTGGGCTGGATATTCTACAAAACCTAAACTTCTAATTCTAGCATACTTTTCATCACTTTGAATTGTGTCATAAATTTCATCAAAGTCGATAACTTCATCCCCAACTTTACCATAAATTTTAATATCAAAACTATCTGGTTGTTCATCAGAGAAATCAATTTCGGCACATAATCTAAATGGATCTTCCATAATCTTGAAAAATGACATATCATCTTTTTCTTCAAATTTCCATCCAGAGCCAGCTTGTTTTAAATAATAATTATAGAAATCAATTGCATTTTCTTTTTCTAAGGCAAGGTTATTTGTTTGCATAGGAACAAATTTACAAGCCAAAAGCATCGCATATGCTTCATTTTCGTGTTTTATATTACGTTTAACCCAATAAATCATATCCTCATCAGGCTTTTTGATTGTAATATATGGTGGTTTTTCGTTTGTTGATTTTGAATAAGGAACTCTAACTCCGTCATATTCAAAATCCAAAGATGCTTTCAACGATTGGTCATAATCAATACCCATTGTTACAACATTGATTGGAGGACGTTCTTCCAACATCAATTTAGAAATTTTTTCATCAATAACAACATCCATTACTTGACGAAGCTTTGGTAAATCTTCATAAATAAATTTTCCACACTCCGCATCTTTCAAATCTGTAAAAGATGATTTTGTAATATTTTGAGGAACAGATTGAATAGCAACATTTGTAGGGAAAATAACATTTTTGTATCTACCCCATTTTAAATGTCTTGAAAAATATCTAACTTCTTCAAATGGATAAACATCATCTTTGTCTGGTCTTTGCCATTCAAGAGATAACAATAACGTTCCCGCAACAGACGAAGAATTTACATATAAAACAAGTTTCCATTCATCATCCGCAAATTTCAAACGGTCTTTAGTTTTCTCGTCTAAAACTTCATCCGCTTTTGAAAGCAAAGAAAAAACTTGTCCAAATTTAGCAATTGGAATATCGTACCAACCAGCTTTTTTATCTTGTCTAGAAATCTTTAATAATTGTTGAAAGATTAGCAACTCAACTTTTTGAGAATTGTTTAAATCAAAATTAGGATCTTGCTTTTGAGCCTCAATCACCCCACGCAAAATAGGTTCAATTTGACGGACAATTTTTCCTGTATCTCTTGACCGAACAAGAATAGAGAAAAAATTAGCTTTACGCTTAGGGTTAAAGTGAAAAATATAATTACCTTGAGGCTCTTCGGTTAGAGCAGTATTTTCATCTGGAAAATCAAATTCCATTCCAAACTTTGTTTCTAGCCAATCTTCATAAGCATGTTCGTTAATAGCTTTAAGAGCAACTGCAACAGAGTGTTTGCACCATTCATCTTTTAATGGACAGCTACAACGAGCTTCAACTTTATTTTTCTTAAAAATTAAATCAGTATTGTAATGGTCTTGAAAATTACCTTTAACTTTCCCCATATAGAAATTCTTTTCAGGATAATTATCAAATACCATGTCTTTCAAATAGTATTCATAGCCTCTACGCCAGTTTCCAGCGCCTGCTTGTTCTTTTATAAACTTGTAATTAAATTCTGTTGCTTTACTCATCGATAGAGCATATCTCTTTCTTTTTTAAGGGGACAAACTTCCAATAGAGTTAAATCTATAACCCCCTTAACCCTCACACCAAGATTATACAAGAGAAAATTAAAAAAGTAAAGGGCAGAAAAAATATCTCTGCCCATAAACTTTATTCTTTAAAGTAATTAGAACTATAATTTTTTCATATCACCGATAGAAGTTGTTCTTGTCGTATTTTGGTATTGTTTTGCTAATTTTTCTCTTTGGGCTTGAGATAATTGTTTAACAATTTTTCTTCCGTCTGTTGTATGTGAAACCTTACTATCCCCAACTTTTATAGATACTGTTGGAGGAAGAAATTTCTTCATTGTAACAGTTTTGTCGCCAGCTTTAGTTCCAGAGCTAATAGTCTTATTATTTACACCTTGAACTTTTTCTAATGGTTTTTCTTTATCTCGTCCGATTGCCCAACGGAAACCTGCGGTTAAAGATATACCGTTACGACCGCCATTTCTTATCATTGCTTGTCCAAATGCAATAAAGTCATCTTTAAATCGTTTTTGTAGCCCTACGCCATATTCCACATATGGTTTTATGCTTGATTCTGGCAACTTAGTCCCATTTGCTGATGTACTTGATTCATTCATCGCATTCCATACCATTCCAACACTTGCGTACGGTTGCCATCCGTTTTTAGTGTTAGCTATAAATCGCAAACTTGGATTTAACATAATTGAATGCATTGGAGATGATTCAATTCTTACTCCTGCCGCATTTGTATAATCAAATGTTTTACCCATTGTGTAACTCATAAACCAAACAGGCTGAATAATATATTTACCTTCTTTAAATTCAAAGTTATAACCAGTCTTTGAACCAACACCAGCAAATAGAGTTGTAAAATCTTCCTTGCCGTACATTGTATTAGTTTGCCCAGCACTAGCACCTGTACTCAAAGTCAACGCTGTCCAGAAGTCACCTTTATAAAAAGTTTGAGTGAAACCAATCAAACCACCGTTCATTGTAGTGTCAGCACCAGAGTATCTTAACTGAGAACCAGTATAACCAATATAACCAGTTGTAACACCTGTCCATCCGTGTTTCAAATCTTGAAAATCGCTATCAAAACCAACTAATGAACCGTAAGTTGTAGCATTTACTGCACTTGCATTTCTCAAGTTCATTTTTTCAAATGTAACATATGGTCTAAACCATCCAGCTTTATTGTTAAATTCTGGGGCAATTCCTGGTATATTGTTATTGAAATCAGAACTTAATGCGTATCTATTTTCATTGATTTTAGCAAATCTATCCATTGAAGGTAATTGAGTAAACGCATCTGCGTGTTCAAATACATAATGGAAAGTTTCGTTAACAGTAGCGTTAGTACCAGCTTGAGCATTTACAGATGAACTCAATACAGATGGGTTGAAGGAATCAGCACCACTAGAGCCACCTCCACGAACAAATTGAAATTCGCCAGATTCTGGGGAATATCCTACTGCGTATTTGTATATCTTACCCATATATTCATTTGAGCCGTTATATTTTACGGTATTTGCAAATGCACTATCCGCAAAAAGAACATTTGTTTGAAGTTTGTCTGGATTTGGGTCAGCCAAAACATTTAAACCATTAACGTTAATTGTACCTGATTGAGAACCATAACTATCTGCGGTTATTTTACCCATAGTTTCAGTTGCTGGGTTAATATCAACTGAATTAATATTGATTGTTCCATCGTTCACAAAAGAGTTCAAATGTAATGGAGCTAACCCCATATTGTTAATATTCATAATTCCGCTATTTATAGCTAGATTATTGTTATAGTTCAACTGAGAAGCATCATTAACATAACTTGTTACATTATTTTGAGTAATATTAGCATTTACAATTTTATTGTTGAAATATACTTCTCCTGTTTTGTCACCAGTCATTTTCAAGTTGTAGCTATTGCCGTTGATTGTGTCGTTTAGGACAAATCTACCACTTGATTGGGCATCTAGAGTCAAAGTAACATCACCCTCATCCTCTGGGGTTTCCATATAGATAGCGTTTTGTTCAACTTTGCCGTCTATCTTTGCAGTGTTCCCAGTGAATAAAGAATTGTAACCATTTTTAGATACAATATTCAAATCTTTTGTTGTATAAATTGCTCCACCTTTGCCATTAGTTGAAGTGTTATTGATAAATGATGAATTTGTAATTGTTCCAATTCCTGCCTCTGCAATCAAAGCTCCGCCATTTTCTCCTGCTTTGTTATTTGCAAAAGTTGAGTTTTCAATACTATTAATTCTTTGAGATGTCCAAATAGCACCACCTTTATTAACAGCCTTGTTGCCATTAAATTCTGAATTTGAAATATTTTCAATATTCCTAAATGAAAAAATAGCACCACCATTACCAGAATTAAATGTATCACTTGTCATTCCAGTAACTTCGTTGCCTACAAATGTTGAATTTGAAATATCTTTAATCTCGCCAGAAGTAAATATTGCACCACCACCGCTATAAGTCAAACTCTGAGCAGTAGATTCTTTGCCCTCTGTTTTGTTATTTATGAACGTAGAGTTATTTACCTTGTCAATAGACCCATAAACGTGAATTGCACCTCCTGTTGAACCTGAAGTATTTCCTTCAAAATAAGATTCACCTAAATCAGAAATTGAACCCCTCGTAAGAAATATTGCACCACCACTTGTTTTAGCAGAGTTATTAACAAATTTATTTTGACCTTCTAGGTTAAATTGATAGCTTTCACGAGATGGAGTAATGGCAATAGCACCACCATTTCCAGCCGTAGCAGGATTATATCTTCCTTCGTCATCTTTACCAACAGCTTTGTTGCCAATAAAGGTCAAATTCTTTAATTGTCCAACATTTTCATTTGCGGAATAGATACCACCACCGTCAGAAGCAGTATTATTAACAAACGCAGTATCAATAACACCAGTTAAAATTCCGTTATTCGCAATAGCACCACCATAGGAATGAGCCAAGTTATCTTGGAACAATGATGAAGAAATTAAGCCAAATGGATTTGAACCAGTGTTCCAAATCGCACCACCAGTACTTTCTGTAGCATGGTTATTGATGAAAGATACTTTTTCAAGACCTTTCATTGTTCCCATATTCCAAATTGCACCACCAGTTTTGGCATAGTAATCTTTAATCAAAACATTTGTAATCTTACCAAATTGACTATTATTCCAGATAGCACCACCTTGTGATGCAATATTATTATCAGCACCGCCTAAACCGTAAGCATAACCATTAATCCAATCTCCGATTGTACCACTGACATTGTTGATAACACCACCATTACCAGCATTATTTGCAGAACTTGACTCAATGCCAACTTTGTCAAAAGTTACATTTGTTAAATTACCAATAGTTCCATAGTGATTCCAAATACCACCACCGTTAGAAGCACTAATATTTTCAAATGAAACATCTGTAAAATTCCCAAAAGTACTACTAGAATTCCAAATTCCACCACCAGCAGATTCCGCATGTAAATTTTTAAATGCTACATTTGAGATATTTCCAAAATTTGAATAACCAGCATAAATACCACCACCATTTGAAACTCGATAATCAGAATCTGCACCTTGCATAACACCAACATCCCAGTTGCCAACAGTTGCGTTATTCAAAGATACAACACCACCAGCACCACCATTACCAGTCACTTTATTATCTACGAAGTAAACTTTTTTCCAATCTTTAAATGTTCCACCAGCCATTGCAGAAATTGCAGAACCAGAAGCAGCTTCATTATTTTCAAATGACACATTTGTAAAGTTGCCAAATTTTGTATTTTTACCGTCATTTACACAAATAGCACCTCCAGCACCATTTGCAGTATTCCCTTCAAATTTGACATTTTCAAAATCATCTAATGTCACACCACCATTCACTGCCAAAGCCCCAGCATTTTGCCCAGCTTTGTTGTCTTTAAATGTAATATCTTTAAACTTGCCAACAGTCAATGGAGAAGAATCGCCAGAGTCAAAAACGATTGCACCTCCAGCATAACTTGACTCATTATTTTCAAACAATACATTTGTAAAATTACCAATAGAAGCAGAAATACCGCTATAACCACGGTTATTTACAGAGATAGCACCTCCACTTGAACCATAATTTGAAATAAACTTTGTATCAGAAACATCGCCAAGAGAAGAATCTACATCTATACATAATGCTGAATTATGTCCAGTACGACCATTATTTTCAAATAGAGAATTCTTAATTGAGCCAATCTTGTGACTTTCGCCACTTCCAGTAAGACGAATACCGCTATTAGCGTTATCTTTGATTATAACGCCATCAAGTTCATCAATATCACTTTTAAAAGAATTTATACCGTAGCCCTTATTGTTACTGATTTCAGTATTTACAATTCTTCCGATATGAGCGGTATCGGAACTATCCGCCTTAATTGAGTTAATACCAGTAGAAGAACTACCAGTAATTTTAGAATTTGAAATTAAATCAATCTTTCCTCTATTTAGAATTGAATCTCCTCCAGTATTATCGTGAATATTAGTATTATCAATAGTTCCGATATGACCAGTATTATAAATAGCAGAACCACTAGAAGCTTGGTTATTGCCTATTTCAGATTCAGAAATAGTTGTAATTGTACCATCATTATAAATCGCACCACCGCTACCAGATTTATTCCCAATAAATTCTGACTTAGAAATTTTATCTATAACACCAGTATCCGCATTAAAAATAGCTCCACCCATCGCTTGATAACTAGCAGAAGAAACATTTCCTGTAAATTTTGTATTCGTAATAGATTCAATTGTTCCAGAATTACCAATAACACCACCTTTTACAAATTGTGGACCATAAGTTGCATTCGTTTTATTATTTGAGAAAGTTACATTATCTATTGATTTAATAGAAGAACCAGTGGTATTACCAATGATACCACCATTTGCACTCATCCATTTAGGATCAGAATCATCACCAACAATATTTGGATTGTGAACATTTAGAGTATTGCTATCAAAAGTTGAATCTTTAATAGTCAAATTTTGAGAGCTATTTTTTACAACACCACCTTCAACATTCCACTCATCATACCAACCGCTAGACCAATCATCAGCGTGCCAATCATTATTGTTAATTCTATTTGAATAATCACCAGTGACAGTTTGGTCAATAGTATCAATGATAATACGATTGTCAACCTCTGCACATGCAGGAGAAGCTGCACCAATCATGGCTAGACCTGCAATTGTTGCTACAGATAGAGCTTTGATTGCATTCTTATTGGGCTTAGTAGTTCTTTTTGAAAAATTTTTAGTCTTTCTCATCTCAATTACTCCGAATTTTTTATAAATTCTGGGACATTTATGTAAAATAAAAAAAATAAATTAGTGTAATATTAATATGATATAATGCCTAAATATAAAATTTCATCCATCAAAAAATGTATCTTAAATGTATATTTCTATTATAATACTTTTTAATTAATAATTCAAGTCTATTATTAACAAAAATAATACATTTATACCAGCTCGTACAGTTTATTTTATTTGAATTATGTGCTAAAATATAGGTGTTAAAAGTTTAAGTAAGAGGTAGAAATGAAAAAATTTAAAATAATTACTTTAGCCTTGATTATTTCTCTTGGAACAGGGCTAACTATAAACAAAGTTTGTTCTCAAACAACAACTCCAACAATTGTAAGAGCTGCCGTTCCTCAACAACAAACTCCAGTTGAATATGTTTCAGTTAATCCACTTGACGTTGTTGCAAATCCTTACAGATATTTGAGAAGAAATATTAAAATCAAAGCAAAATTTGACAAGTTTTCAACTTTAGGTCTGGATTATTCTCCTGCAATGAGATCTTCTGAAAAATACATCTCATTCCTTATCCAAAGACCTGATATGACAAGCCACGACATCCCACTTTCAGAATTAAAAATCTTCTTAAAAAAAGAAGTTGCTGAAAAAAATATTGACCTTGATGCTGGAGATGAAATTGAATTCACTGGAAAAGTTTTCTCAACAGCACTTGGAGATCCTTGGATGGATGTAGATTCTTTCAAAGTCCTAACTGTAAAAAAGCCTAAAAAAGAATCTGCTGAGAACTAGATAACAAAACAAAAGATGGAATAAAATTATGGAAAAGAGTACAACAGAAAAATTTTTAACAATACACGGTCATTTTTACCAACCGCCAAGAGAAAACCCATGGCTTGAAGCTATTGAGTTGCAGGATAGTGCATTACCTTTCCACGACTGGAATGAAAGAATCTGCAAAGAATGTTACAATCCAAACTCTGTATCAAGAATTGTGGATAACAAAAACCAAATTCTTGATATTGTAAACAACTACCAATACATGAGCTTCAACTTCGGTCCAACTTTGCTTTCTTGGATGGAAGAATTTGCACCTCTTACATATGAAAGAATTATTAAAGCAGATATTGACAGCATTTCAGAACACTCTGGACACGGCAACGCACTTGCTCAAGTATATAACCATATGATTATGCCACTTGCAAATGCTCATGACAAAGAAACCCAAGTTAAATGGGGAATCCGTGATTTTGAATATCGTTTCGGTAGAAAACCAGAGGGAATCTGGCTTGCAGAAACAGCTGTTGACGATGCGACATTAAAAGTTCTTGTAGATAATGGCATAAAATTTACTATTCTTTCACCATATCAAGCTCTAAAAATAAGAAAAACTGGCGATAAAGAATGGCAAGATGTAAGTTGGGGAAATATTGACCCTGCAAGATCTTACAAATATACCCTTAAAGGCGATTCAAAAAAATCAATAGCTTTATTCTTCTATGATGGAGCTATCTCAAAATCAGTTGCTTTTGACGAATTACTAAAAGATGGCAACAGATTTATCAAGAGATTAAAAGAAGGTGTTTCTGAAACAAGAAATTATCCTCAATTAGTTAACATTGCAACTGATGGCGAAAGCTACGGACACCATACAAAATTCGGAGATATGGCATTATCATACGTTTTGAAAATTAAAGCAGAAGATGAAGGTTTTAAAATCACAAACTACGCAGAGTATCTAGACAAATACGAAAGCGACTATGAAGTTGATATTAAACAAGCTTCTTCTTGGAGCTGTTTCCACGGCGTTGGCAGATGGAAAGAAGATTGTGGATGTTCAACTGGAGGCCATCCTGGATGGAACCAAAAATGGAGAGAACCTCTAAGAAATGCCCTTGATTACCTTCGTGATGAACTTGCAAAAGTATTTGAAGCGGAAGGGCCAAAATATTTCAACGATAATCCTTGGGCTATCAGAAACAAATATATTGACGTAATTCTAGACAGAAATTATGTAACAATAAGAAAATTCCAAAAAGAAAACTTTAAACCAGACCTAACCGAAGAACAAAAGGTTAAAGGGATGGAACTTCTTGAAATTCAACGACAAGCAATGTTGATGTACACAAGTTGCGGATGGTTCTTCTCAGAAATTTCTGGAATTGAAACTGTTCAAATTATGAAATATGCAGCAAGAGCAATGCAACTCGCTGCAAGATTCACAAACGAAGACTTTGAAACTCATTTCAAAGACATTCTATCTCAAGCAAAAAGTAACATTGCTGAATTTGGAACAGGAAAAGATATTTACGAGCGTTTTGTAAAACCATCTGTTGTAACAGCAAAACAAATCGCTTGTTTGTGGGCAATTTCTTCATTATATCAAGATTTTGAAGACGAAGAAGACGTTTATTGCTACACAGTTAAACGCCATAGTTACCAAAAAGTACAAAAAGGAAGCTCTAATTTCCTTGTAGGGCATATTGAAATAAGTTCAAAAGTAACATTACAAAAAGCTGATTTAATGTTCGCACTAATGCAATACGCTGGAGGAGATTTCCACTGTGCAATAAAAGAATTCTCAAATGATGCTGAATTCAATGAACTACAAGCTACTCTAATAAAAACATTTGCACTTAATCCAATAACGGAAATTATTAGAACTCTTGATGAAAAATTTGGAAAAGAGTACTTTACATTGAAAGATATTTTTATCGAAGAAAGAAAGAAAATTTTACAAATTCTTCTAAAAGACCAGCTTGAAAAATTTGGGAATACATACAAAGAAATGTATGACCAAGGAAAAGGTTCAATCTATCATATGCAAAATCTCGGATTAGAAATCCCTAAAGAATTTAAGATTTCTGCTGAATATGCACTAAGCCATAGATATAATGACTTATTAGCAGGTAGTGATGGATTTGTTGAAGATCCTATTGTTCAACAAATCAAAGATATTAATTTTGAAGCAAAGAGAATGAATATCGCTATTGATAAAACTCCTTCTAACAAAAACTTTGCAAAAAGAATCATCACAAACCTAAATAGATTAACAAAGAGTTTTGAAATTCAACAAGCAGATACAATTATAGAACTGTTTGAAATAGTTGAAAAACTTGATCTTCAAATAGATATTTCAGAAGCTCAAAACATTTATTATAACAAAATCTATCATAGAATAGGTGACATTATAGAAAACAACGAAAAAGAACCTCGAGATAAAGATATTAAATTCATCAAACTATTATTAAATATAGGAGAAAAACTTAATATCAATGTAGGGTTCTACAAATCTAAACTAGAAAAATTAGGTTTCTGCTAAATTTAATAATAAATAAAAACAAAGAAAACACATCCTAAAATATTTAGGGTGTGTGTTTTATCGATATTTTGTTTACATTCCTTAATAAAAAAGCAAATTTCTACAAAAAAAATACTTTATTATATTAGGTGTAGAAAATAGGGAAATTGTATCATGCAAGTTACGAGTCAAAACGTACAGCAACAGAATATTCCACAACAGGTAAAATATAACTGCAATTACAATAATAGTGCAGCTCCAACGGCTCAAGAACAACAAATTCAACAGCCAGCTCAAGCACCTGTTCAATATTCATACCCTCAAAATTATTACGTACCGCAGACTCAATCTCAAGTTCAACAAGCACAAACTGTACAAAACCAATGTGCAGCTCAACCACAAGCTCAACAACCACAAAATGTACAAGTTCCTGCTTCTATGTCAGGAGTTAACATCCAAATCTTTAACCCTTCAGTAACTCCTCCTGGAGCAACACCTCCAACTTATAACGTAAATGCTCCTTGTTACCCATCAAATTATTATACAAATCCAATGGGTGCTGGGGCAATGAACGGAGCTGGACAAACTGGGAATGGAAATGGTTCTGCAATCGGTGCAAATACAGGTTCAGAGAAAAATTCTGAAACAAATAAAACCTCAGAAACAGAAACAAAAGACGGCAAGAAAACAGAAAAGAAAAAAGTTGTTCAATTGACAGATGATTATATCAGAAACTTGGAAAATTACTTAAATAGCCAAGAAAAAGATATCAGATTATCAGCCGCAAAAGAAGTTTACTCTAGATTAGAAGAAGATCCTTCTAGAAAAGATGACAAGGCATTAACTGCTCTCATCAACAAAATGTTACAAGACCCATCAGAAGAAATCAGAGTTCTTGCAATGGCAGCATTACAAGGAAGAATAGTAACAGGTGATGACTTTACAGTTGGAGTTCTAACTAGAATGCAAAACGACAAAGCTCACTATGGAATGGATGCAGTAGATGCAAGTAAAATCTTACTTAAAATGTCAGGTCAACAAGTAGAAAAAGAAGTTCCAGTAACAGAAACGTCAAAAAAGAAAGAAAAAACTGAAACTAAAGAAGAAACAAAAAGCAGTATCAAAAAATAAGGTGCAAATAGGTTATGAGAATAGGAAATATAACAAAGAAAATCTTGCCTAAAAACCCCGCTCAATGGGTGACAAAAGGTATCGGGGCAGTTGCTCTCGGAGCCGTAGCATATGATGCACATTACATTGGGAAAGTTCAAGCAGACTTATATTCGAGTGAAAAAGATGCTGCAAGTACTGGATATTACTTAAATAACTCAATGTACTCAACCAACATGAGTAAAATCCAAGAAGGAATAAAAGATGCCTCATACGAAATGGAACTAGATTGTGGCTGGAAAAGATTCATCAATGAAGGAGTTGGATACGTTAAAGGATTTACATCAATGCTCGTATCCCACATCGTTCCATTCGGGTTAGGCTTGGGAGCGGTATTTAGTAAAGGATTACCAAGCAAAATTTGTGCTGGAGGTTTAGGAATTTACGCTGGTTACGAATTTGTTAAAAACTTCTTTGGCTGGGGTACTCCAGGCGGAACATTTAAATAAACTATTTTTTATTTTTTAAATATTTTTCATACAAATCAGGGCGACGAGTTTTTGTTCGCTCTATTTGTTGTTGAAGCCTAAACTCATTTATTTCTTTGTGATTCCCGTTGAGTAAAACTTCTGGAACTTTGTAGCCTCTAAAATCTCTAGGTTTTGTATATTGAGGATATTCAAGTAATCCATTTGAAAAACTATCCTCTTCCGCAGATTCAATTTTCCCTAATGTTCCATTCAATTTTCGACTAACGGCATCAATCAAACACAACGAAGGAAGCTCCCCTCCTGTAAGAACAAAATCCCCAATAGAAATTTCTTTAGGTTTAATAATTTCTCGGATTCTTTCGTCAAAACCTTCATAATGACCGCATAGCATAATAATTTGGTCATACTTTGCCAAGTCTAAAACCAATTGTTCACTTAATGGTTCTCCTTGAGGAGATAACATCACAGTTATTGAGTTTTCTAATTTTTCAATGCTATCGTATGCATCAACATAAGGTTGAGGAGCTAAAACCATACCAGCTCCACCACCATAAGGGGTATCATCCACCTTTTTATGCTTATCAAGAGTAAAATCTCGTGGATTTACAGCATTAACAGAAAAGACACCACCCTCTTTTGCTCTTTTCATAATACTTACATCGCAATAGGATTGTATAATTTCTGGAAACAATGTCAAAACATCAAAAATCATTCCAACAACCCTTCGATATTATTTATCATAATTTTTTTGTTTTTAATATCGACAACAGGAACAATCGCTTTTACAAACGGAATTAGAGAGATTTTTTTTGAATTTGTCTTAACAGAAATCAAATCACTCGCACCGTTATTTGAAACACCTATTACAAATCCCAAATTTTTGCCATTTTCGTTATCAAAAACACTCAAACCAACAAGTTCATCTATAAGAAATTCATCCTCATCAAGATTTTCACGAACAACATCCTCTTCCACGAAAAGTAAACAACCTTTCAATGGAATAATATCGTTGATAGAATCAATTCCTTCAAATTTCACAATTAAAAAATTCTTATTTTGACGAACAGAATCGATATTTAATTCTCGATATTCATTGCCAGTTTTGACAAATACGGATTTCAAAGACAGAAAAAACTCTTGTTGATTTTTAGAATAACCAACTCTAGCTTCACCCTTAATACCATGAAAATTAACAATCTTACCAACTGAAATATATTTGGTCATCATTATTCTTCCGAAGGTTCTGCTTCAACCTTTTTAGGTCTGCCACGTCTTTTCTTTGGAGCTTCTTCAACCTCAACGGCTTCTTCTGTTGCTGGAGCTTCTGCTACTTCTTCAACAGGAGTTTCTGTTTTTTTCTTTCTAGTTGATTTAGGCTTTTCAGCTTTTTCAGATTTTTCTTCTGCTTTTTGGTTTTTAAACTCTTCTGGAGCATCTGGTCTATCTTGGTTCCATCTTTCAAGACCCATTTGTGCTCTAACCAAACCAATACCAACGTGAACACGCCATTCGTCCATTTTTAATTGTGCTGCAATAATTTTGTGGCAACCAATCGGAGGTAACGGCAACAATGGTTCATATAGCATTTTAATAGCATTTAATTGGTCTGGAGTAATTGCCAATTTACGTTTAGGGAACGGCAATTTAGGAAGCATCATTTTTTGTCTTACTAGATTGATACCGAAAAATACTTTTCTTGGTTCCAAACCGATTTTTTCACCAATAACTTCGTGTGCATCAGGGTTTGGAAGAGGCAACATCAACTTATATAGCAATTCAATTTGTTCTAACTGTTCCTTACTTACAAGCAACTGTTTAGGAGCTTTGTTGCGGTTGTTCATTGGGCGTCTGTTATTATTGAATCTGTTTTGACCTTGAGGTCTGCGTTGTTGATAACCTCCAGCTCTGTTATTGTTATAACCGCCTTGACGGTTATTGTAGTTATTATTGTAACCACCCTGTCTATTATCTCTGTTATAACCACCTTGACGGTTGTTATCCCTGTTATAACCGCCTTGGCGATTGTAGTTATTATTATATCCGCCTTGTCTATTATCTCTGTTATAACCACCTTGACGGTTGTAATTGTTATTATAACCACCTTGTTGAGGACGGTTGTTATAAGGTCTTTGAGGCCTATTATATGGTCTTTGGTTATCATCTCCTCCAGATGAATAACTATTATAGAATTGAGGTTTTTCTTCAGTTGAATAACTTGGGGTTTGTTCCGCTGGTTGAGAAGTAGCTGGACTATCCCCAGATTCAGAAGAATTAACCATCATCTTTTTATCTGGATATAAGCAATCAGGGCAGATTACTCTTTTAGGGTTCTTTGTTTCAAACTCGCGACCGCACTTAATGCACTTGTTTACATACATAATTTAAAAGCCTCTTAATTAATAATAAAAAAATAACTCATAATAAAAAATAAATTTAAGGTAACATCCTCACAATACAAAATCGATTTCAAATAAAAATTCTAACTTATACCATTATTCTAACATGGATTTTGAATATACGCAAGCCCCAATAGTCACTACTTCTCTACCAAGAAGGTTACAGGTCCATCATTAACAAGCTCAACGTCCATCATAGCACGGAATTTACCAGTCTGGCATGGAATATTAAGACTTTTAACTTTCTCCACAAAATACTCATATAATCTTACTGCATCTTCTGGTTTTGCTGCGGCATCAAAACTCGGTCTAGTTCCTTTTTTGCAATCTCCACAAAGCGTAAATTGAGAAACAACAAGCATTTCACCAGAAACATCCATTATTGAATTATTCATTTTTTCATTCTCGTCCTCAAAAATCCTCAATTTTGAGATTTTATCAACAAGTTTATCTGCATTTTCCTCTGAATCTGTTTTTTCGACACCAAGAAATACAAGTAATCCAGCACCTATTTTTGAATACAATTCATTCTCAATAGTGACAGAAGCTCGCTTAACCCTTTGAATTAGTGCTTTCATGAATTATTTACCAGCCCTTTCAAACAATTCAGCTTTAGTAATTTTTCTGCCACAAGACTTATCTTCATCACAGAAGCCAAGTCTTTCACATTTTGGAACTAAGTATTCTTTTAACCAAGGTTCTTCCGCAATCAAAACATCGCACATTGATTTTACCATACAGCGAATTTCGTATTGAGCTCTTGTACACAATCTCAAATTTGCCAAGTGAATTAACTCTCGCAAATTCAAACTTGTCACAAGAGAACTTGCAGCTGCATTTGGCATAACAAATCTAGCATCTTCTGCTGGAATTCCAGCCTCTACAAATTCTTGATATTGATCAGAAATTTTACCCATAAATTCAACAAATTTCTCTTTCAATTCAGGAATTTTTTCAATTGTTGGAGGAATAATATAATCAAATTGACCTTTTTCTTTTACATAACGTTGAGATTTTTGAGAAAAAGACATATGTCTATGGCGTACAAGCTGATGCGTACAAGCTCTTGATACATTTGAAATCGCAAAACTTACTTGAATATGCTCAATAGTTGAATAATGTCCAGAGCCGACAACACGTTTTATCAATTTCAACATTTTTTCTTCATCAACAGCATTTTCATAAATATTTATAGGGCTATCTGCACTATAACAAGTTCTACAAGCTGTATAAATAGTTTTTAACATATTGTTCGGCTTTGAAATCAAATGAACAATTGGTTTATTATTCCCTTCCATAAATCTCTCCAATTCTTTTCCTTTTTATAAAGAATATACCATGCCAGAACCTTTTTGCAAACTCTTAACATCCACCACAAAATTTAAGCAGTAATATCATCAAATTGAACACTCTTCAAAATCTTACTCAAATCTTCTGGATTTACCTCTACTTGGTAACCGATTTTACCAGCACTAAAAATTATTGTATCAAAATTTTTGGCAGTTGAATCAATCACCACAGGGAAAGGCTTTTTCAATCCAATAGGGGAACATCCGCCATGAATATACCCTGTCAAAGGTAAAAGTTCTTTTTGTTTTATCATTTCCACAGATTTTTCTCCAACTGCGTGAGCTGATTTTTTCAAATCTAGTTCTTCTGCAACAGGAATCATAAAAACATAATGTTCTTTTGATTTTCCAATAGTCACAAGGCTTTTAAAAACTTGAGCAGGATTTTGATTTAAAACACTAGCAACTTCAACACCACTAATTGCATCTGTATCAGCATAAGAATAATGCTTATAACTTATTTTGGCTTTATCTAAAATTCTCATAACATTTGTTTTATAATCCATAATTAATTCACCTGTCTTTTTATCCATTCCATAATTAAATCAACTAAATATTTTTGCTGTTCTTTTGTTAATTGAACTTCTTTAGGGAACTTGTGCCACTTGTTTATACAACCTCTGCAACAAGTCGCCGTTGCATGCTGAGCAGTAAAAACAGGATGACCTCTCATTGGAGTTTGTTTCCCATCATTTGGGATATCCGCTGGAGCAATTCTTTTTGCAATAAAATCAACAGCATGACTTCTAATTGTATCAAAGCCCTTTTGTTCTAAATACAATCTATCCTTTGGGCTTAGTTTAAACTTTTTGCGAAAATCAGATTTACTCAATCTATCAAAAATTTCGTCGTACATACCATTATCTCCAATGTTAATTCTACCACCAACTAAATATTTTCATCATCCACAGGAATATTTAATTGATAACGAAATTTCCAAATAATATGTTTTATACTCCACAAGTAACCGAAGAACAAAACAGAAGAGGCACTAATCCACGCAATTGGACCAGAATAAAATATTCCAACATATCCAAACTTTATCGCAAGATAAATTGCTGCAAATGCTCTCATCACAAGTTCTGCCGTACAAGCAAGAAGAGGGAATACCGTTTCGCCCATACCTTGTAAAGCATTACGATAAATAAATATCTGACCTAAGAAGAAATAGTAAATTGTACTAATTAACAAATATTGATGAGCGATATTTATTATATTTTTTGTCGCTGAACCAATAAAAGCACTGATAATATCAGTTCCCCACAATCGCATAACAAATGCCATCAAAATACTCAATACAATATTGATAGTTGACGTGTTTATTACTCCAAGCCTAATTCTTTTGAACTTTTTAGCACCATAATTTTGAGCAACATAAGCAGCTAATGCAACCCCAAAAGACATCATCGGAAGAGTAGCAATTTGTTCAATTCTCAATGCCGCAGTAATGGCCGCAATTACATTTGAGCCAAAACTATTGCATACACTTTGAATAATCAAAATACCAACACCAATTATAGAAAACTGAATTGCCATTGGAACACCAACCCCCAAATGTTCATAAGCAGATGTCCAAAATTCTTTTTTATCTTTGACAGAGTCAAAATCCTTTTTTGCTAAATGTAAAATCGGGAATTTATATTTGATAAATAACAAGCATAATAAAAAAGAAATTCCTTGAGAAAGAATAACTGCAATTGCAGACCCCGAAACGCCCATGTGAAAACACTGAATAAAAATCAAAGCAAGAACAATATTAATAATTGAAGCAATTATCAAAAAATATAATGGAGTTTTGCTATCTCCTAACGCTCTAATGATACTTGCAAGCATATTGTACATTGTTGTCGCAATCAACCCAATTGTAATAATTTCTATATACCAAAACGCATTGTGATAAATATTTGTGGGAACATTCATCCAATGCAAAATAGGATTCATTAAAAAGACACAAACAACAGTAAATAATAACGTAACAATTGAACTCAAAATAATAGATACAATAACAGAATTTTTAACACCAGAAATATCTTTAGCACCATACCTTTGCCCAGTTACAACCGCAAATCCATTAGTCAAACCGACAATCACAAAAGTTATCAAGAAAAACAATGGAGCAACTGCACCAACAGCAGCAAAAGAGTCCACCCCAAGAGTTCTACCAACAATTACCAAATCTGCAATATTATATAACTGTTGAAAAATATTCCCTATTAAAAGAGGAATAGAGAATAAAATTATATGTTTTAAGGGGTTTCCACTCGTCATATCCGTAATCATACAATTACACCTTTTTGAATTTACAATTTCTCTTCTATATAAATTATACGCTAAAAAATAAGGCTTTGAAGTAATATCAAAACCTTATTTCTATTATTTTATCATTTTATTTCAATAACGATTTAGTCCACTCTGCCACAACATTTATACCTTTTACAGCATTTTCTTGAATATTCGCTAATCTATCTGCAACAAAGATGCTGAAATCTTCAAACTTCGGCAAATCTTTTTTCATCGAATTAATAACTTCCCCATTTTTTAAATAATACTCTTCAAATTTTGTATCGTTTGACAAAATTTTTACAGTTGATTTATCTTTCAATGGAATAGTTGCAACATTCAAGCCTTTTTTGGCTGCATATTTGGTAAAATCAATGCGTGGACTTATTCTTTGAACACAAGCCATATCAGTTACTTCCTTTCGCTACTTTTACAATATACAAAAAATACCTAAAAAACAATATTTGCCAATTTTTTAATTTTTCATAATAAAAGTTTACA
>ERZ1034791.53-NODE-53-length-19805-cov-10.985215_pt1 | contig 19805 bp, 34 predicted proteins | sample MGYA00520649_ERZ1034791 | MGnify/ENA primary metagenome ERZ1034791 (study PRJEB33766, sample SAMN09781683) | gut metagenome | biome: gut microbiome | host: Homo sapiens | place: Madagascar | study: EMG produced TPA metagenomics assembly of the PRJNA485056 data set... | reverse complement strand
AAAAAATATAAAAAAGAAACCAACTGACGTTGATTTCCAAAACATATTTACTTCTTATACAACTAACGAAAATTTATTAAACACACTCAATGACTTTTTGGAAATGAGAAAGACGCTAAAACCTTATCCAACGTTAAAAGCTATTCAGTTGATTGTAAACAAGTTAGACAAAATAGCAACGAACGATTTAGAAAAAATTCAAATTTTAGAAAAATCAATTATTTACGGATGGAAAGGGATATTTCCATTAGATAACAAGACTATTAAGGGGGAGAAACAAAATGCAAAGTCTTTCAGAGTTGATGAAGAAGGCAACAAGCGAGATGAATTTGGATTACTCATATTCTAAAGACAAATCGACAACAGAGTTATTAGTCGAGCTAGACAATGAACGAACTGGAAGCCTAAAAGGCTTTGAATGCGATAAATGCTTAAATCGAGGGTTTATTACTCACTACCATAAAGAAACAGATTCATCATATATCGTCCATTGCGAGTGTATGAAAGTACGAAAAGCAATGAAAAATGCAGAATTAAGCGGAATGGGTGAACTATTATCCTACAAATTACGCGATTTTAAAGCCGTAGAGCCGTTCCAAATAGCTATGAGGGATAAAGTTAAGGACTACATCTTAAAAGCCGATACAGAGTGGTTTATGGCGTTAGGACAAAGCGGTATAGGTAAGTCGATGGTGTGTGCTTCAATTTGCAACCAACGATTAAAGGAATATCGTCAAGTTAAATACATGATTTGGAATGAATTTGTCGATAGATTGAAACGAATGAAATACGACTTGGATCGTGATGAGTTTTTTAATGAGTATGCTAAAGCAGAAATCTTATACATTGATGACTTATTCAAAGGCAAGGTAACGGACAGTGATGTGAATATCGCATTCCAGTTAATCAATGAGCGCTACAACACTAACTCAGTGACGATTATCTCATCAGAACTATTATTAAATGATTTGCGAGATATCGATGAAGCTATTGCTGGAAGAATGAAAGAAAAAGCAAAAAGTTACTGCATCCAGGTTGGCAAAGACAGTAGCAAGAATTATCGATTTAAAGATGAAGTTATTTTGTAAATAAAAAAAATCACATTGCTTCGGACACAATGTGATTCGGCGGAAATTAATATTTTGGATAAGCCTATTATACATCAAAAGATAAATTTTAGGAAGATAGAAAGCTGATTTTAAGGGGGAAATGATATGACAAAATATCCAACACTGGCACAAATGATTGAACTAAATAAAGCGTATGACGACAAAATTGTTTTAGTTATCGATAACAAAATCGTGGTGATGACTAATGACAAGGCAGTAGAGTTGCACGGTGATAAGCGTGTAACACATTTAGATGTGACGTTAGTTCGCTGTTTTGAGAGAAATAATAAAAAAGTGATGTTTAGCCTGGAGGTAGAGTAATGAGTAATATTTACAGCAAAATGCAAAAAGCACGTTGTGAGTTCCAAGAGAAACCATTGAAGAAATCAGGTCACAATAAATTCGCAGGGTATCACTATTTTGAGTTAGGTGATTTCTTACCAACGATTAATGCTTTATTAGATAAATACAACTTATGTAGCCATATCAATTTTGGTAAAGACGAAGCTACACTAACAATCACGAACTCAGAAAATCCCGATGAAGAAATGGTGTTTACGTCTCCAATGTCGGAAGCCACTTTAAAGGGATGCCACGCAGTCCAAAACCTAGGAGCAGTTCAAACATACTTAAGACGTTATTTATGGGTTAATGCTTTTGAAATTGTTGAGTCGGATGGTTTAGATGCAACCACTGGGAAAGAAGAACCAAAACCCTCTAAAACTAAAATTAATGTGAAATTAAACAAAGTCGAGGCTTTGATCGCTAAAAAAGACGTGGATGCCAATGCAGTCATGCTATTTATCAAATCGACTTATAAAGTGAATGATTTATCACAATTAAATGAGCAACAAGCAGATGGATTAATCGAGATGTTGAGCAAAAAGCCTGATAGAAATGCTTAAAGCAGTTTTTTGGGATTACCAACTAGATGAGCGTGGAGCGTGGCTTAAGTGCCACATTCCAGGCGATTGCATCAATGAAAATTATATAGCCGAGGTGATGCACGGTGAAATCAGAGTCGATGACGGAAGAAGAATATCAAGTGATCAACGAAAAAAGATATATGCTCTTTGTCGAGATATTAGTTCGTATACTGGTCACGACGTAGAGGACTTGAAAGAAAATATCCTTAAAGTTGGTTTCATGATTGATGAAGATAGGGAGTATTTCAGTTTGTCGAATGTAGATATGACGACAGCGAGATACTTTATCGAATACATCTTGAAATTTTGTTTTGAATGGGACATACCCTTAGACGCAAATACAGTCGATATGGCGAGAGAAATCAACAACTACCTCTATTTATGCCTACTACATCGAAAATGCGCTATATGTGGCGAAAAAGGGGATATACACCATCATACAAATTTGATTGGGATGGGCGGAGACAGAAATCATCATGATCATACTAAATCAGATTTGATTTGCTTATGTCGAACACACCACACCGAGTGCCATCAAATCGGGCATAAGACATTTGAAAAGAAATACAAAGTGCGAGGCATTAAAGTCAATGAAGTAACGGCTAAAAAGCTAAAGCTTTGAGGTGAGAGAATGCAAAAGTGCAAGGATTGCAACGATAGACGTGTTAATTGTCATAGCTATTGTGAACATTATCTGCTTTATAGAGAGAAAAAATTAAAATTATATGCTCAAAAAAGAACAGAGTTTGAGTGTGACACGGGACATGGTGCTTATTACCAACAAAATGATAGAAGGGGAGAAAGAGGATGGAAATTTTAAAATCGTATCAAGTTTACGCATTAAAGCATTATGGAAATACTATTGTTTCGAAAAAATATCAAATTGAAGATGTTATTTCAGAATGCGCTACTTACGGAGTCAATGTAAGAGTGCGTGATTTCAGAACCATCGTGGAGAACTTTGATCCTGATGATTTCTACATTATTGAAGATATTGAACGATTCTCGCACGTGGAGGAATAGTAGATGAGGGAGAGAGTGGTGCATTGCTATGACGAGATACAAGCTACTATTGTGCGTGAAATTTTAAAGAGCTTTAAAGCAGAATTTTATTCGTATAAGAAAGACGGGTTGTGGACCTTCAAATATGAGGTTACGCCACAACAGGCTAACAAGCCTAGCAGAGATATTGTGGAATTATTATTGGATGTGGAACCAGGAACAAAAGTGGCTGATTTCAAAGCAAAAAATAATTTAACGTATCGTGAACTGGCGGATGTATTTGGAGTTAATCAAGCAACGATGAGTTATTGGCTTTCGTTCGGCACGATATCTATTGAGTTCATCAAAGTACTAAAAAATCTAGGGTTTGATGTTAGTGAATTTAAGGGGAGCCAAAAGTTGACGCATTTATATATTCAAGACGAGCGGTTACTTAAAAAAATAGCAGAGGGGGCTAATAAATGAGAGAGTTTAAAATTCCGGGGAAGGTTCAGGCAAAGCAAAGACCTCGATTTGCAAACGGTAGAACGTACACACCAAAACCGACTGTAGATTATGAAAGATTTGTAAAGAACTGTTACCAAGACTACATCGACATTTATAAATGGGAGCCGCTAAAATGCTCAATACGTGCCGAAATTGAGGTTTTTATGAAAGTCCCTAAGTCAGATAGCAAGTTAGTAAAAAAACGCAAATTAGAGGGTTATATACGCCCTATGGTGACGCCTGACACTGATAACTTAGCAAAATCATTGTTAGACGCACTAAATGGGTTGGCATACGGTGATGATAAGCAGATCGTTGAGCTAGAGGTTAAGAAGTTTTATGGTGAAACAGAAGAAGCAAAAATAAAATTAATTCCATTGGAGGAAATGTGATGAATAACGTAACTTTAATTGGTCGTATCAGCAACGACTTAAACATGCAACAAACAACTAACGGTAAATCAGTGGTCCAATTCAATTTAGCGGTCAATAAGTACGGAAATGAGGGCGCAGATTTCATCCCAGTGCAAGTGTGGGGGAAAACAGCAGAGAATTTAGTTAAATTCCAATCTAAAGGTAGTCAAATCGCAGTAAGTGGACGAATTTCAGTTGAAAACTATGAAAAAGACGGTCAAAAACGTTCATTTACAAAAGTTATTGCTAACGAGGTTGAATTTTTAGGCAGCAGACAACAAGAAAAAACAGTGGCAGAGGCTCGTTTTGAACAAAAGCAACAAAATCAATATGCGAATTACGATTGGGGCATGAGTGCAACCGCATCAGCGATTAATATAGGTGACTCAGAGTTACCATTTTAAGTAAATAGAAGGTAGATTTTAAGGGGGATTGGACGTGGCAGGAGGACGTATTTGGACTATTGAGGAATATGAATTTCTGAAAGCTAATTATGGTAGCATGGCGATTGAAGAAATCGCGGAGCGTTTTGGAAGAACAAAAAAAGCGGTTGAAAAAAAGTGTTGCAATCTTGGACTAACTAAGCGTGATGATATATGGACAGAAGACGAGTTAGCGATCATACGGGAAGAGTATGCAACAGCGAATTTAGATGAATTAGCAGAAAAGTTAGGTAGGACTAGAACTGCAATAAAACATAGGGCTACTATGTTAGGTGTGAAACGTCGCGTGTTTTGGTCAGATGAAGAACTTGAATATCTACACCAATGGTGGGGAATAAAAAAACCAAAAGTGATTGCTGAAATGATTAATCGCTCAGAAGAAGCAGTGGTGAAGAAAGCGTCTGAAGAAGGGTTAGGCACACGAGTTGGTGATGGATATACGGCGACAGAGTTAGCTTATTTGTTAGGTGTCAGCAAGAATAGGGTTTGTGTATTCATTAATAAATATGGTTTGGTAGCAAAGAAAAACCGGTCTTTGAAAAGAAAAACATACTGCATCAAAGAGAAAGAAATCATCAAATTCCTTCGCGATAATCAAGAGTTGTGGGACTCTAGAAAGTTAAGGGTAAACATTTTTTTGCAAAAAAACAAAAAGAACCCTGAATGGTTCGAAGAGAAGCTAAAAAAAGACCGCCAAGGTGAGTCGTATAAAGAAATTAATTACTGGTCACCAAGCGAGGACAAGATATTATTAGATTTATTTTTTAAAGGCTGCACACAAAAAGAAATAGCCGAAGAGTTAGGACGAAGTTGGGGCGCGGTTAATCACCGCATCCAACGCCTAAATTGGGGAAGAAAAGGAGCTTAATTATGAAAAAACAATTCATGAAGTATAAAGATGGAATTAACGTGCGAGAGAAAAAAGTGAGAAGGGGTTACCTTAATCAAGATGAGCAAAATTTAATCATTATGCTATCGGCGACTCATCAACTGATGATGGGAATAAGATCGCTGCACGAAAAGGGAGATGGAGTGCCGATGTGGGAGAGGTTTGAAAAAAGCGGAATGATTACCAAAGAGCAAATCAAATACTTAAAGATGGCGACAACGTACCAACGAAAATTCTTGACTAGCTTTATAGAGGACAATCTAGACCGTAAAGCCAAGGAAACTATTGCTAAGAAGATGATGAAGTGGGAGTTGCGTGTGGCTGACGATTATCAAATTAAAAAGTTAGAAAGAATGGTCAACAAACTAGGCGATGTTCAGTTAACGATTGAAGAACTGTTCAGTTTGGTTGATGGGAAATTATATGCAGAATGTAGAGGATGCACCAAAGACAGAAGTGATTGTAAATTGCGCGACTTTTTAGAAAATCATTTCATTCCGCCGGTGTGTGACATGGTGGAAGTTGGAAAAGAAGGATGTAACTGCGAATATGCTATGTAAATCGGAGGGTGAACAGTGAATAATCTTAATTCAATCGCAAAGATGCAAATAATATTGTACAGTTTGGTTGAACGCGGTGAGGTTAGCAAAGATGATTTTAAAGTAATTCATAAATATTTAGAAATGGCAAAGGAGGAATTATTCGATGGGGGTAAAGGCGGTCGAAATTCTGAAAGATTATAAGCACAAAAAGCAAAGAGTTGAGATGATTCAATCTCAGCTAGATTATTTAGAAATTCCCAAGATTAAGATTTCTAAAATCACGGATGAAATCCCAGGGGCGAGAGCTGATATTTATGAACAGTACGAAAAAAGATTGCAGAAAAAGGAAGAAATGCGAATGACCCAGTTGGCTCTTAATTTAGAGGTGGCCGCAGTGGAGAAAGCATTGGAGTTAATGAACATCGATATGCCATCGGAACGCAAAGCTATTGAGTTACGCCACATTGAAAATCGCAGTGTGAGTTACATTGAATTCGAGGTAGGAGCGAGCAGAAGGACAGCTATTCGTATGATCCAAGCAGGTGAAAAAGAGTTCGAGCGCCTTATGGGGTTAGTAATATAATATAAAACACATTTTAAGAGGTATAGAAATGGAAGAAGTGGAGTTTTACCTAGAGGATTTAGAGAGTAAGTTTAGCAAAATAGACCCGACAAAATACGTATTATCTTATAGCGGTGGAAGGGACTCTCATTTCCTTTACTGGTTCATCAAAGAACGTTTAAAAGAACCAAGAATCAAGATAGTTGGTGTTAATACAACGATGGAACACCCTGAAATATTGCAACGCATTAAAGATAATTGTGACGTTGTGTTACGACCGGTTAAAAAACCGCGCGACGTTAAAAAGGAGTTCGGGTCGCCATGTTTTAGTAAATCGAAAGACGAATTTATTTATAGATACCAAAACGGCAGTCGAAGTTTAAACACGATGAAATACATAGACGGTATCAATCCTATTTTTAAATTGAATAACAAAGAACGCGAATTGGTTAAAAACGGTCAGTTACACAAGGTATCTAACAAGTGTTGTAGTTATTTAAAAAAGATGCCCTTAAAACAATACGCAAAAGAAAACGGCGTTAAATACATCATTGGGGTTAGGGGAGCCGAGTCGAGGATGCGAAAGGCGCAGTACACATCTTGTTTTAACAAGGAAATGAACTTTACACCTATTCATGATCTAACTGATGAATTGCTTGATCAGATTTATGACAAGTACAAAATCGAAGTCCCAGCCGTATATAATACGTTAAAAAGGACGGGGTGCATGGGTTGCCCTTATGGAAGAAGAATTAAGCAAGAGTTGTCAACGCTCAATGATAACCAATATAAGTATGTAGTTGACTTGTTTAAAGAATCTTATGAAGCTAAAGGAATTGATTACGAGGTCTACAGTGAAAATAACTCAATCACTCAGTTGAGCTTGTTTGAGGATGGTATTTAAAAAACTAATTTTAAAGGTGTGATGGTGTGAAGATTTGTCTACATAAATGGAGTTTTGATTATGACGTTGCTGTTGGATGGAGAACACTAACTTTCCGTAGGTGTAGTAAGTGTGGAAAAGTAAAAAGAGTTAAATAAAAATATAGTTTTAATAGGTGGTGCAAAATGAAAGAATTAAAGTTACTAATATCGTTCGTAAAAGCAGTTGATTATCAAATTCACGGGTGCGAAAGAGTTTCTTATTCTTGCGATTTAGCACAATGGTTTTTTGATGGAAACGAGATAGAATTTGATGATTTATACGATATTTTGATTAAAGAAATTTCACTAATGAATGAAAGAACAGAAGAGTTGTTGTGGTATATAAAGTAATTAAAATTGATGTTTTAAGAGGTTAAGGAGGGAAATGGAATGGCAAAATTGACGAAATTACATAATTTTTATCACTCGTTAAGAATGTGCAACGAGTGTTGCAAAGAAATTCATGAGGTTGAAGATTATTTTTATACCTTAGAAGTTGGAAACTATAGATTCATTTTGTGTGATGAATGCGGCAAAGAATTGGAAGAAATCGAAGTTGTAGAGAAAAATATCTAATAAACGTTAGGAGAGATGAAGATGGAATGTGTATTATGTATTAAGAGAAGACTTGTGAATTACGACAAAACAGGCAAACTGGTTGCGACGGATTTGCACACACAATGCGTTGCCGGTGAAGTGGAAGCTACAGATATTAATGTATATATGAACGAAAACACAATTTCAATCAGCGGTGGTCTTGAAAAAATGTTAAGTGATGCTATGAGTTCTGGGTTCTTATGGATTGTGGATCGCACGCAAGATCACCGCACCGGAGAGAACCAAGAACTTTATGTCGAATCAATAGAGTTGAATGGGATTAAAATTTTTGATATCGATGACTGTCGCGGATTGCTAAAGCGCGACTAATCCGACCACCTAAAAGGGCGAGTCGATTAAAATTAGACTTTTAATTTAAAAAGGAGAAATGGGACATGCGAAATACGTTGGGAGATTTAAACAATCATTTATTTGCACAATTAGAAAGATTAAGTGACGAGGATATCAAAGGAGAAGCGCTGAAAGAAGAGTTAATGAGAGCCGAGGCGGTGTCATCAGTAGCGCAACAGATTATCGCCAACGGAGCGTTAGTGTTGAAGGCACAGCGAATGAAAGAGGATAGTTATAGTGCCGACGCCACAATTCCTAAGATGTTGGAGGGGTAATCATGACAGGGAGACCAAAAGGAGTTAAAAATTCAGTAAGACACATTTGGACGGAAGAACAAAAAGCCTACTTAGGGGAAATAACCCCAGGTAGGCATTATAAAGAGATTATGGAATTAGTTAATGAGAAATTCGGGCTTGAATTAGTGGTGACGCAAATATCGAGGGCCATAAAAACGAATGGCTTTAAAACAGGGTTTACAGGACAATTTGAAAAAGGGGGCATACCGTATAACAAAGGAAAAAAAGGGCTAATAACCTCGAATGTAACATCTTTCAAAAAAGGACACAAGCCAGCTACATATAGGCCAGTAGGTAGTGAGAGAGTAGGGGCACGTGATGGATATACTGAAATAAAAATTGCAGACCCTAATGTATGGAAGTTAAAGCATCGGTGGCTTTGGGAGCAACACAACGGACCCGTACCCAAAGGTTATGCGCTGATATTCGCTGATGGCGACAAAAGCAACATCACATTAGATAACTTAATATTGGTCAGTAGAGCGCAACTTGTGAGGTTAAATCAAAATGGCTTAATTCAAGACAGTAAGGAGCTAACCGAAACGGCAATAAATGTCGTGGACTTGATGGTTAAGATTAGTCACGTGAAGAAATCAAAAAGAAAATAAAAGTCAGATTTTAGGAGGAATGAGATGGAGAAACATAATAAGATCAATAAATTTATTAAAGATAGATTGTTAGTATACCTTTGCAAAAACAGAGATTATGGAGATAGTTTTAATGAAGCATTCAGAAAGTACGGCGATGTATCAGCGTTAGTACGAATGGAAGATAAGGTGAATCGCTATAGTTCATTACAAAATAAAAATGCAACGGTGCATGATGAGTCGTTGCAAGATACGTTATTAGATTTATTTAACTACATGATGATGTATTCGTGTGCTAGAGAGTTAACACCAGGAGAAGATACGATGGTGGTGAAGCTAGTCTACAAGATGCACGAAGAAGCCAAGATGATATTAGAGTGCAACTTAGAGCAATCATTTATTTTTGATACACTTCATCACGACATGAAAATCCCTTACTCGGTGTGTGAGGATATCGTCCACGACTTAGAACGTTTGTTTGGATAAAATGGCACACTTTTGGCACTATATTGGCACACTTTGGCAGTTCATGTGGTGTATAATTAATATAGTCAGGTGATACCACGAATGAAGGGTGTTTTCGTCAAATATACGGTTTCAAAGTTGTAAAAATGATGAAGTACCAAGTTTGTGAATATTTAAAGACTATGGTTAGAATTGAATGATGTGATTAGGGGAGAAATCCTCTACATGCCTTCGGTAGTCCGAAGATTGGTGCAATTCCAATAGAAGGCGCTCCTTTTCAAATACAAAACCCTATTTTATTTCAATCCCCTTAATTTGAAATAGATACATGAGATAGCACCCACTATCTCACATGCACAACCAGGTAGGCAACGAGAGTTGATTGGTTCGAGTCCAATGAGTGCTTTACCATTTCAGTAGTAGTGTGAATTTCTATCTTTACAAGATGCTTCAATCCACACACCTCTTTACTCTTATTTGATTAAGACGAATTTCTCTTCCCGTGTCGCATGTCACCTCCATTCCGGCAGTGCGACACAAAAATGGTTATGGTAGTCCTAAGGTTGGTGCAACTCCAACAATAACCACATGTACGTTATACGTCTATCATTGTGTGTGCAGTTAATGTGCTGAATGATTTCTCCTTTTTAAAAACATATATAACATCAAAAGAAGATTGAGAGTGGTTGCCTCAGTCTTTTTTTATTGCATTAAGGTGGTGAAGCTATGGCGAAGTCTAAATACGATACACATGTTAAAGATAATTTAATATTAGTTGAAGGATGGGCGCGTGATGGCCTAACCGATGAGCAAATTGCATATAATCTCGGCATTGCCTATTCGACATTTCGAGAATATAAAAATAAATACTCGGCGCTTTCATCTGCCCTAAAAAAGGGTAAAGAGGTGGTCGATTATGAGGTTGAGAATGCCTTATACAAAGCGGCTATCAATGGTAATGTTACAGCTATGATATTTTGGTTGAAGAACCGCAGACCACACGGATGGAAAGACCGTAAGGAAGCGAATGAGATTGAACTACAAGCTAAAGAGTTGGAGTTGAAAGAGAAGAAATTCGAACTTGAAAAGCAAAAGCTAGATCAAGGCATTCGTGATGATTTAACGATTAACGTTAACATAACAGGTGACAACGATGCAACTTAACATTAGTAGTAGCGTGTTTAGTCCTAAATTTCTACCGTTGCTATCTGATTATTCACATCGTTGGGAGATTTATAAAGGAAGCGCAGGGAGTGGGAAAAGCCACTTTATTACGCAGAAGATATTAATCAAGGCTTTGAAAGAAAAACGCCGAGTTATGGTTTGTAGACGTTATGGGACTACAATGCGCAACTCGGTTTTTAGGCTGTTCAAAGACGTAATCGAGTCCTTTAAAATCTCGAATCTATGTAGAATTAAAGAATCAGATATGAGCATTAAGTTGCCTAATGGCAGTGAGATAATCTTTGTCGGCTTAGACAATGAGGAAAAATTGCTCTCTATTGCTGGGATTACTGATGTATTCATTGAAGAGGTTTATGAAGTCACGAAAGAGATTGTGGACCAGTTAAACCTTCGTATGAGGGGCAAAGTCAAAAATCAACAAATTTATATGGCGTTTAACCCTATTAGCTCCAAACATTGGTTGTATGAGTTTTGTGAGGGTAATACAAGGCCGTTGAATTCCTTATATTCTCAATCAACCTTTAGAGATAATCCATTTCTACCCGATGAATACGTCAACGCCTTAGAGGACATGTATCGCACTAATCCTAATAAGGCTAGAGTCTTCTGTGATGGGAATTGGGGAACAGACGTTGAAGGTTTAGTTTATAAAAACCACATTCTATCTGACTTTGATATTAATGAGATGATTGCTAGTAAGCTAGAAGTCAGAGTCGGCATTGACTGGGGGTTTGTGGACCCTACAACAGTTGTCGTTAGCTTGTTCAATAAACTTGATAAGACCATTTACATCATCGGTGAGTTCTACAAACGCGGAGCGACACTTGAAGAGATTAAGGAAGGTATCGAGTCGCTAGGAATTAAAAAGCAACGATTATACTGTGATGGTGCTGAACCTGATAAAGTAGATTACTTAAGAAGGCAAGGGTTTAATGCTGTCAGTGCTAAAAAAGGCGCAGGGAGTGTTAAAGCTGGAATCTCGTTCTTACAAGATATGACGATTGTTTGTCATGAGTCATGCACTCATGTAGCGACAGAGTTAGAGAATTACGTTTATTTGAAAGATAAGAAAACAGGCCAATATTTGGAAGACAGTTATGACCATGACTTCTCTCATACGATGGATGCTTTGCGTTATTCATACAGTGATTTATACACGATGGGGCGCATGCGTTCTGTTAAGTTAAATTTAGGAATTTAAGTTAAAAACAGGAAAAATTTAAGCTATATTCAATATAATTTTTCTTATATTGAATTAAAAAAGGAGGTGCAAAAATGATTACAACTAACTCAAATTACATCACAATTAAAGAGGCAACAGACTTAATTCACACTCATATGACTAAGACACCACGTCTTCACCGATTAGAAAATTATTTTTTAGGGAAACACGATATCTTACATCGAGTGATTGAAGATACAAGTAAACCTAACAATAAGATTATCTCTAATTTGCCATCATTCGCGATTGGTATTCGTACAGGGTATTTCAGTGGTGAGCCGTTAACGGTGACGTCAGATAGCGAAGAAGAAACTAAGTTAATCAATAACATTCTTGAATATAACGATTTTCAGGATGTTAATGCAGACTTAGACGAAATCTCTTCAGTGTACGGTCACGCTAACTTGGTGATGTGGATTGATGAAGACGGAGAAATTCGAATGACTCCGTTAAAACCGACTCAATCGTTCGTGATTTACGATAACACAATTAAACATGAGCCAGTTGGAGCTGTATTCTATAACGTCTACACTTCGAACAATCAAACCTTTACGGACGTTACTCTATATAATAAGGATAAGATCTCTTATTATGGCGGGGACATTCAAACCCCGATTTTATTGGGCGAGGAACCAAACTTCTTTGGCGATATCCCAATGATTGAGTTCATGGAGAATGCACATCGTAGAGGTTCATTCGAGGATGCAATCTCGATTGTCGATGCTATTGAAAAAATTCAGTCAAGTGCAGTCAACGAGGTTGAATACTTTGACAACGCCTATATGAAAATTCAAGGGATGTCGGTTGATGATGCCGATGTGGCAGACATGAAGAACAACCGCGTCTTGTTAGTCGATGGTGACGGTGATGTGTCATTCATTACCAAAGACGTAAATGACGGTTACATCCAAAATATGCTTAATCGCTTAACTAACGACTTCCATAAGCTAACGGCAACGCCTAACCTTACGGATGAAAACTTCAGCAGCAACGCGTCAGGCGTGGCTATGAGTTATAAATTGTTTGGTTTAGAGAAACAAATCGCTAAGAAGGAATCTAAATGGCGTAAATCGTTACAGCGTATGCTTGAGTTAATCGTAGAGATCTTGAATATGCGTGGCTCTAACATTGATTACCGCAATTACAAGATTACCTTTACTCGTGCATTACCTCAAAACGTAGCAGAAATCGCTCAGATGGCTACATCGTTGAATGGATTAGTATCTCAAGAGACATTATTATCACTGTTACCGTTCGTAGAGAACCCACAAGAGGAGCTTAAGAAGGCAACAGACGAGAAAATAGCATCCTTTGAGACGTTTAGTTTCCCTATGGAAGACTCAGTCCCTGAAGTTGAAGAAGGTGAATAGAACTTGGCTTTTATTAACCTAAAGAACGATAAATACTGGGAGCAGCTGTCTAATCCTGATTACTGGAAAAAACGTAGTGAGGAATTGGACAAATACTTAGAGAAAACACAAAAAGAAACCATAAAAGAGGTTAACAAGGCTTATCGAGAAGCCTTTAATAACATCAATAAAGAGGTTTCTGATTTTATGATGAAGTATGCGACAGATAATAAACTTGACTATAACACGATTAGTCAGGTTTTATCCCCTGTCGATATTGCAACATACAATGAACGCATGGAAGAATTGAGAGCCATGTACAGAGATACTCAGAGCGAGTATATTAAGCGTGAAATTGCCGAGTTAGATGCACGAATGTATGTGACTAGACAACAGGCTTTAATGGACTCTATCAACGTAGAGTTATCGAAGACGGCTCATAACTTTCAAATGACACTCGAAGAGTGCATGACAGGGCTATTTACGGATCAATACGCCGAGGTTGCGCAGATGCTTGGTGTTATGGTCCCCAACATCCCAACCGAAGCGATTAAAAAGATTATTGAATATCCTTACCACGGTCAAATGTTTGCCGACTCGATATGGAAAAATAAAAGAGATTTGTGCAACTATATCAACAAAAAGATGGTACAGGGCATTATTCGTGGTGACAGCATTCAAAAGATGTCACGAGAGCTTAAAAAAGACCTCAATGTGCTTTATTATCAGGCGGAACGATTAGTAAGAACGGAAACCAATTACGCCATGAATCAAGGCCATTTAGAGGGTTATAAGGCATCTGATGTGGTTGAAAGTTATCAATTCTTAGCTGCACATGATCACAGAACAAGTAAATTATGTAGAGAGATGGATGGGAAGCTAATTCCATTGGACAAAGCACAGGTTGGCGTTAATTGCCCACCCCTGCATCCCCATTGCCGCTCTACTATTATTCCAGTCATTGAAGACTATTAAGGGAAGTCGATAGAACTTCCCTTTTATATTACTTAAAAATATTGCACGGCCTGGGCTTCGGCACTTGTTGGGCACAAAGGAGATATACAAATGGAACTTACGAAAGAGCAAGTTTTAGCGTATTTGAAAGAAAACCAAGAAGTTATCGCAGAGGTGGTTAATCCAACTCATATCGAGAACTACTTAAACACTGATAACGGCAAAAAGTTATTACAACCTAAATTAGATAAGTATTTTAATAAAGGACTAGAGTCTTGGAAAGAAAACAACTTATCAAAGCTAGTTGATGATCGCGTGGCGGAACTATACCCACAAGAAACGCCTGAAATGCGAAAAATCAAAGAGTTAGAAGCAAAGTTAAATCAGAAAGAGCAAGAAGCAATTCAAAAGGAATTGATGTTAAAGGCTCAATCAATCGCAAGTGAGAAAGGCATCCCTTCACACTTAGCACATTACTTTGTGGGGCAAGACGAAGAAACAACAATCGCAAACATCGATAAATTTACGAATGAATACAAGTCGGCTTTAGATAGTGCTGTAATTGAACGCACTAAAGGGTCAACACCTAAGACACAACCGACACCGAAAGTACAGGAAGTCGATGTTAAGCGCATGAGCTTTACAGACTTCGCCAAGGCATACAATGCCAACCAAAATACACAATAAAACGGAGGTTTTAGCTTATGGCTACAACAAAATTATCTAACTTATTAAATCCTGAAGTCGTCGCATCTTACATCGACACTAAATTAGTGGACAAAATCAAATTATCTCCATTAGCTGTAATCGGGACTGAGTTACAAGGTCGCCCAGGTAACACATTAACTCTACCAGTATGGTCTTATATCGGAGATGCCGCTGACTTAGCAGAAGGTGTTGCAGACGTTCCGGTAGTATTAGACTCGACTGACTCTAAAGTAACAGTTAAGAAGGCTGCTAAATCAGTTGAAATCACTGACGAAGCTATTTTATCAGGACACGGAAACCCAATTGGGGAAATCGCTGATCAGTTATTATTATCATTAGCGGTTAAAATCGAAAAAGATTGCTACACTGCATTAGAAGGCGCAACTTTAAAACACACAGCTACAGTAACCGCTGAATCTATCGCAGATGCTATTGGGAAATTTGGTGAAGATTTAGACGAGTCTATGCAAGTGTTCATCAACCCAGCTGAATATACTGCGATCCGAAAAGGTGCAGAATTTGAACCTGCTGTAAATGTAAATGGAGCTATCGGAGGTTCAATCGGATATATTTACAATGCTGCTGTTGTTGTTTCTAACCGTGTACCTGCAGGAACTGCATACATCGTGAAACCAGGAGCTTTAGGGATTGAATTAAAACGTGAAACTCGCGTTGAACAAGACCGTGATATCTTAGCCAAAACAACAGTTTACGCAGTTGATAAACATTACGCAGCTTACTTACGTGACAAAACAAAAGTTGTTAAAATCGCTAACGAATAATAATTAAAGGGGCCTCATGCCCCTTATTTATTTATAAGGAGGTTATGAGAATGGGATTTGCGATGCTTAAACGCCATTTAAAGCGTTATGAAGCTACAAACCAAGAGCCTGTTAAAAAGCCTGTTAAATCAACGAAAAAGGCTAAAAAAGAAGGTGATAAGTAATGTTCGAGAATGTCTTAGATAAAATCGGTATTCTATCGCCTACAGTTGAAGAAATGAAGCAATTAAATGCCTTCTTGAAGGACGCAGAGGACATGGTGCGAGTTTATATTGGATCTCCTATTATTCCTGTCGAACTTCAATGGATGTGCGAAGACATTGCTATCAAGAAATACCGCATGATTGGGTCAGAGCACTTAACTAGCGAGAGCGTGGATGGTGTATCTTTCAGTTATGCTGATGTGTTAGAACCTTACAAAGAAACTTTAAATCGTTATGCAAAAGCATACGGTAGAAAGTTGAGGGTTTTGTAATGCAAAAAACAAAAGTTAAGTTACTTCAAAAAACTTACGTATCAGATGGATATGGTGGTTCAGAAATCGTGTATAACTTCATCAAAGAGGTTAGTGGTTACTTTGTGCCTACCACACAGGAAATTAGTAGCGATAACTCGAAAGTTACAGTATCGACTACCACTAAATTCGTGAGTGATTACCCTATCAACGTGCGTAATGTAATCGTTGAATATAACAACGAATATTTCGAAGTAGAGAAAATCAAGAATTTATACAAAAAAGGCTCTCTAATGGAGTTGAAGTCTAATGGCTAAAAGTGATTTTTCAATCGATGCCAAAGACTTTTTAAAAAGTTTAGAAAATTACGACAATAATGTCGATATAAAACTTCAAGAAGCATTGGTTAAATGCGCTTTAGGAATCGAAAAGGATGCTAAATTAAATTTAACGAATCAAAATGCAGTCGACACAGGGCGTTTGAGAATGTCACTTTATACAGACGTTCAAAGCGTTAAAAATTATGAAGTCGAAATCGGAACGGATTTATCCAAAGTAGGACCTAAAAAAAGAACAAAAGGACCTGGGGTAGGGACTAACGTTGAGTATGCACCTTATGTCGAATTTGGGACTTACAAAATGGCAGCTAGGCCATTTTTAAGACCTGCCTATCATAAGAACGTAAATAAAATGCGCGAAAATATTGGAAAGATATTGGAGGGAAAATAGATGGATTTAGAACTCCAAAAAACCTTATTCAGTCTGCTTGAGACACTAGAATTTCCATTTTATGAGGGAATTAAGGATGAAACCTACCCATACGGAGCTATCGGATACTCAACGACTGAACCTTTAAATACTAAAACTTCAAACGGATACCGAGCGTATTATCAAATCAATTTATACAGCACATATAACGGGACTAAAGAAGTTAAAACGATGGCGAACGCAGTAACAGACGTACTGACGGCGCCTTTTTTTGTTGCCGATAAACAGTGCATCGTTGATGGTTGGAGCTTTAGAACACAACAAGAGGACCATATCCAACATGGAATCCTTGAAATTAATTTTAAAATTTATTAAGGAGGTAACAACATGGCGGCAGAAATTAAAGCGGTTGACGTGTTATTAAAAATCGGCTCTCAAGTAATCGGAGGACAAAAATCAGCTTCATTAGAAATGAATAACTCACCAATCGAAGTGACGACAAAGTCTTCAAACGGTTGGACAGATAAAATTCCGGGAAAAAAAGCATGGAGTACAACTTGCGATGCTTTATTTTGGGTAAGTGATGAAGGACAAACAGCAGCTTACACAGCATTCGAAAATAACACAGTGATTGATGTTGAATTATCGAACTCGACTGGATACTACCGTAAAGGGAGAGCAGTCATCACAAGCATTAGCGAAGAAGCTGGAGAAGATGACGTAGTATCATTCTCAGTGAGCTTAGAAGGTACTGGACCTTTAACATTAACAAAAGGATAAAAAGACGATAGAAGGAGTTTTTTAAATGTTTGGTGATACAATCAAAATCAATGACAAAGACTATGTAATTAAATTTAACATTAATACGTTCTGCAAAATGGCGAAAGATGGAATTAATGTTATGGCACTTAATGAAGCAACGATGGACTTTTCAATGATCCGTGCGCTGTTTTATTATGGACTACAAAAATTTCATAAAGAGACTGTCTTAACAGTTGAAGATGCAGGAGAGTTAATGAGTGATTATATTGAAAATGACGGTGATTTCGAAGTATTCACCAACGTTTTAACAAACTCATTAACGAAATCATTAGGAATTAAAGACACGCCCTCAACTGGTAAACCAAAGGGAAAGCAAATGAAGTAATTCCATTCGAAACCTTCTACGAGACATTATTTTGTAAGTTGGTGGGAGATGTTAAAATATCGCTCACCACTTTTTTTGAATTGACGGTACACGAAGCGATCTTATTGATTAATAATCATGAGAAGCAACAAGAGGAATTTTATTCACTGATGTTTATGGCTACCTACAACTCAAGCGGTGCTGTATACGGCGGAAAGAAGTTCAAAATTCAACATCCTTTTGAGAAGAAAGCAACCAAAACGGCTGCCACAAAGAAACAAAAGGACGAGACAATGGCTTTCTTACAAAATGCAATGAAAGAAAGTAGGTGAGAAAATGTCACAAAAATTAGATGATTTAAAGGTTAGGATTACGTTAGCAACCGATTCATTCGAAAAAGGGCTATCGACTATCCAAAAAGAAACAAATAAAATCGGTAAAACCTTCAAAACGGCTACTAACGTCATGAAAGTTGGGTTAAAAGCTGCTACCATCGCCACAACAGCGTGTGCTACGGCAGTCGGTGGGCTTATTGCGGTCGGGGCTAAGTATTCAGAACAAGTCGCACAGACGGAGTTCTTATTGGGTCGCTTAGATGATAGCACACAGAGCCTGATTAAATCGCATTCTCAACAAGCTCAGGCAATGGGGATGACAGCTAAACAATATCAAGACGGTGCAGCCAAAATGGGTTCGTTCATGAACTCAATGGGGATGACAGCCGATGAAATCAACGAAATGATCCCGTTAATGATGCAATTAACCGCAGACGGTGCAGCCTTTGCTAACGTTGGCATGGATGAAGCTATGGCGGCTATTTCAAGCGCTGCGATGGGTAACTATGAAGCGTTAGGAAAGTTAAACATTGAAATGTCTGATGCCATCATCAATGAGAGTGAATATGCCAAGTCATTAGGCAAAACCACTCAAAAAATGACGATGGGTGAGAAGACACAAGCCATTTACAACACTATGTTAGAACGTGGGGCGCATTTAACAGGCTTTGCAGCGAGTGAGTCTGACAGTTGGGCCGTTAAAATGAACCTTCTAAAGACTAAAACCTTCGAATTAGCAGGATCAATCGGCGAGAAGTTAATCCCAATTTTCCAACCCTTATTGGAAAAATTATTGGGGTTAGTTGATGAAACGCAAAAAATCGTTGATAAATTTGATTTAGCTAAAGAACGTTTTGATCAAGTCATCGAAAAAACAGGCGACTTAGACTATGCCATCCAAGTTTTCTTCAACACGCTTGGAAAACCTGAATGGGGAGAGTTTGTTTTATCTATTAAAGAAATGGGAGACCATGTACGACAACTAGGTGAATGGTTTATCGATGCAGACGGCAAACTAACCCCATTATCTAACACTCTTTTAATAGTCGGTGGCTTAATTACCGGGATCAATGTCGGGATGACTTTAGGGAATGTATTGTGGGGCGCATTCACGATGGCGTTGGGTGCTTATGAAGTAGTGGCGGGTGCAGCAGCCTTTGTAACAGGGGTATTAACCGCAGCAGCAATAGCATTAAACGTTCCTTTGTGGGTTGTTATCGCAGCCATTGCCGCAGTTATCGGAATCTGCGTGGCGTTAATCGCTTCATGGGATGAAGTCAAAGCAGCTTGTCGCATTCTCGGTGAGAACATTCAGAGAACATGGGAAAACATTTCAAAAGGTCTTCAATCCTATGTTGAGTACATGAAAACTATCATTAAAAACTGGATG
>ERZ1034791.46-NODE-46-length-23907-cov-4.923948_pt1 | contig 23907 bp, 19 predicted proteins | sample MGYA00520649_ERZ1034791 | MGnify/ENA primary metagenome ERZ1034791 (study PRJEB33766, sample SAMN09781683) | gut metagenome | biome: gut microbiome | host: Homo sapiens | place: Madagascar | study: EMG produced TPA metagenomics assembly of the PRJNA485056 data set... | reverse complement strand
GTTAATATTATGCCAAGAAAATCTTATGTGTTTTATTTTAATGATATTCAATTATCTTCAGATATTATCAAACTTATATTATGGACAGGATTAGCGGTCTTTACTAAAACAACAATCTTAGGAAAAGATATTATTAAAACATTGTATGAATTAATGAAACAGCATAATCTTAATTAAATTTCAATTATGATAAGGCTTTACCGTATTGGATAATTGTTAGGTACTTTCCAACTGTTTTTTCTTATTAGTGCCGCACAATATAATCCATCTCCATTTTTATTGCAGTCTTTCGAAATCTCACTTTCTGATAACTCTGCTCCATAAGGTACTATGGCACCTTTTTCTTCATCCCTTATTAAAAAGAATACATCTTGTCCAAAAATGTTTGGTTTTTCAGAACCATTGATGTCAACAATAACAATTGCATTGTTGTTTTTAAAACCAGAACTTTCTGCTGTTCCAAAAACATACATGACCCCATCCATTAAAATAAAAGGAATTCTGCCATTAGTAAATGGGCTGTTATAGAAATTATCTCCTCTATGTCCTAAGGTTAACCATATATTATGTTTTTGTTCAAATCCACATGAGCCTTCACCTTCGCATATCTGGCTAATTTTTGCGTATGGTGTTATATAACTGTTTAAATATTCGATTGGAGAAAGTGTCTTGTCCCACGCTTCCATTGCACCGTTTTCTGCTTCTGATTGTCTTACAATTTGGTTAACTGTGGCAATGGCTTTTGGTAATTTTGTTTCGATTATATGTTTTTTATAGTTTGTTATGAGGGTCGGAATTGTCATTGCTGCAACAACTCCTATTATGCCCAAAGTGATTAAAACTTCTGCCAAGGTGAAGCCTTTTGTGGATTGTTCAAATTTATATTTTCTTTGTTCAAAAAGCATATACAATCTCCATTACATATAATCGTGGATAAAATATATACTATCATGTATAAAAAATATTTGTCAAATAATATAGAATTAACTTATGGATTCGAATGAGTTAAATAAAAATATTGCAGATAATATTAGGCAAATTAGAGCCAAAAATAGAATTTCTCAAGATGAATTATCTGAATTGAGTGGAATTAGTCAACAATATATTTGCAAAATTGAAAATGAAAAAGTGAATCCGAGTATTTATATTCTTTATAAGATTGCAAATTCTTTAAAAGTCACCATTAATGATTTGGTTTATTGATTTTATGTATAACTTTTAATAAGTGCATTGGTAATACTGAGTGAAGCGAAGAATGGCAAACTTGAAATGAGCCAAACATTGTTCCCTCCCCAAGGGTGTACAAAGCGAACCGTTGAGCTGAGGCGAAACGTGTGAGTCTGTATGCGTGCGAAGGCTGAGCTGAGGGTTAGGGAGAGGGGTTGATAGAAGAAAGAACCCTCTCTGGAAATTGTATCTTTTCGCAAATGCTCAAAGACAATTTCACACTCTCTCCCTTGGAGAGAGTTAAGCATGTTGAATTCTGGATGATGAAATATGTATGGTTGCTACAATATTTGCAAAATTGAAAATGAAAAAGTGAACAGTTTTATAATGTTTTACAATGTTAGTCTATCAATAAAAATCAGCTGGATTCTTCGCATACGCTCAGGATGACGAAATCTGAACTGTCATTCCGAACTTGTTTCGGAATCTCCAACTGTACGCATAAGCTAGAGATGCTGAAATAAATTCAGCATGACAGTTGTGTTCAGTTTTCACCCTAGCTCTCAGCCATCCAGCATGTAGTTTCGCTGATTCAGCTAGTGTCCCACAAGAGGTGAGGGTGAAGGTTACGTAACCAACTTATCCACTTATCAACTTATTAGCTTATTGACTTTACCCCATAATATTTTACATCTTGCTTCTTTTGTAATAAAATAATGGCACAGATTGTAATTGAATTAAGAGGAAAAATAAATGCAAGTATCTTTAAATTGGTTAAACGAATTCGTAGATTTATCAAATGTTGAAGCATCTCAAATTGCTCATGAATTGACTATGAGCGGTCTTGAGGTTGAATCTGTTGAAGATGTTAAGCCAAGTTTTACTAATATAAAAACTGTTAAAATTGAAAAAATTGATGCTCATCCAAATTCAGATAGACTTCACCTAGTTACTGTAAATACAGGTTCTGGTTTGAAAACAGTTGTTTGCGGAGCTCAAAATATTCAAGAAGGTCAAGTTGTTCCATACGCAAGTGTTGGATCTCAAGTTTTAGATAGAAAAACTGGAGAAATGTTTACCTTGACTCCTGCTGTTATCCGTGGGGTTGAATCACAAGGTATGTTATGTTCCGCTGACGAATTAGGCGTTACCGAAAGAAATTACCAAGAAGAAGATGGTATTTTGGTTTTGAATAGAATTTTCCCAGATGTTGAATTAGGCAAAGATGTTAAAGATGTTTTGGGATTTGAAAAAGATACTGTTATTGACGTTGCACCTACTGCTAATAGAGGTGATCAAATGTCTGTTATTGGTGTTGCAAGAGAGTTAAGCTCATTGTTTAATACTCCATTAAAATTCAACCCTGTTGAATGTACAAAAGATTTGACGACTGACAAATTCAAAGTTGAAATTAAAGATAAAGATGTTTGTAAATATTATTCAATCGCACTTTTGAAAAATATTAAAATTAAATCTTCTCCAGATTGGATGCAAAAAAGATTGATTGCATCTGGTGTGAGAGCAATTAACAATGTTGTTGATATTACAAATTATGTAATGCTTGAATATGGTTGCCCTCTTCACGCATTTGATGCGGATAAATTAGATGGCTATTTGTGCGTAAGAAGAGCTGAAGAAGGAGAAAAACTTGTTACTCTTGACGAAGTTGAAAGAACTTTAACAACTGATTCTGTATTAATTGCCACAAAAGACAAGGGTGTTTGTTTAGGTGGTGTCTTTGGCGGAGCTAATTCTGAAATTGACGATAATACAACTTCTTTAGCATTAGAAGCTGCATATTTCACTCCTGCAACTAATAGAAAATCTGCAAGAAGTGCTGGTTATAGAAGTGAAGCTAGTGCAAGATTTGAACGTGGTATTGATATTGAAGCTGTAAAACCAGCATTGATGCGTGCTATGCAATTGTTGGTTGAATATGCAGATGCAGAGGTTGTTGGAGTTGTTGAAGATGGTGAAAATAAACTTGAGCCACTTGAAATTACTCTTCGTTATCCTCAAATTAAAAGAATTTTGGGTTGCGAAATTGCTTCTGATAGATGTGATAATATTTTGGAAAATTTAGGATTTAAAAAACTTGGTGGAAATGCTGCTGCTGCAAAATTTTTAGTTCCAAGTTTCAGAGCATATGACGTAACAAGAGAAATTGATTTGATTGAAGAAATTGCAAGAATTAACGGTTACGATAAAATTTCTCCAACCTTGCCAGCTAAAGCTCAAACTCCAACAATAACTTTGGAAGAAAAAGTTATAAAAAGAATTCACGAGTTATTATTATCAGCTGGATTGAATGAAATTCAGACAAGTTCACTTATTGGTAAGCCAATGCTTGATAAGTTCAAAATTAGTTATGATGATGAAAATGCAGTGAAAGTTTTGAATGCTGCAAGTGAAGATTATTCAATGCTTCGCCAAACATTATCTGCTAGTGTTTTGAATTGTATGAAATATAATTTTGATAATGGTCAAAAGAATTTCTGGGCATACGAAATTGGTAAAACTTATATCAAAACTTCTCCAGCAGATGAAAAAAATACTGGTGTAAAAGAAACAAGAGTTTTGGAAGGGGTTTTGACAGGCGAAGTTCAAAATTCAAAATGGCAAATTAAAACTTCAACTGATTTCTATACAGTTAAAGGTATTATGGAAAATATTTTTAATGATTTGGAAGTTTCAAGAAGAATTAAGCTTGCACCATTGGAAGAAACTGAGCTAGCAAAGGATAATAATATTCTTCACCCATATAGAACTGCTGTTGTAATGTTATTGGGTAAGAAACCTCAACCAATTGGCTATTTTGGACAAGTTCACCCAACTTTGATTGATAAGTTGAAATTAAATCAAGATGCGTTCTTGTTTAATTTGAATTTAACAGAACTTATTTCCGCAGTGAAAGAAACTGTTCCAAGATTTAAACATCTTCCTCAGTTCCCAGAAGTTAGACGTGATATTGCATTTATTATAAATGATGATGTTACATTTGAAGATATTCAAAAAGTTATAAAAAGTTCAGTAAAACAAAATATCTTTAAAGGTTCTGAAATATTTGATGTATATCAAGGTGAACATGTTGAAGATGGCTTCAAGAGTGTTGCTTTCAGAATAAAAATGCAGGATGAAAACGCAACATTAACAGATGAAATCATTGAACAACAAATGACTTCTGTTAGAGAAAAATTACAAAAAACTTACGCTCAAATTTCATTTAGGGAGTAAACAAATGATGAAAAAATTATTAGTATCATTATTATTTATTTTTACTGTTTTATTTGGATTTGGTTTTAATCAATCAACATTAGCAAAAGATGTTTTGCCAATTAGACCAAACATCGTTGTAGCAAGAACAGTAGGGCTTTATCAAGTTGGAGATGATGTCACGATTTATAAAGAGCCAAATGATGATTCTATGATTTTGTATCGAGTAAGATGGACTTCGGATGAATTCTTTCCAGAAAATATTGGTGCAGAAAAGTTCTTCACTGTATTTTTACCAGAAAAAGAGTTAGCGTTAGTTAGTGTAACTGATGTCACCGATGATTGGGTTGAAATTGTTTATGACAATTCAACTGGGAAAACAGGGTGGATAAAAAAAGATGATCCATATAAATTTATGACTTGGATTAATTTTTATAACACCTATGGAAAGAAGTATGGATTGCGAATGCTAAAAAGTGCTCCTGCTGTTTGTAAAGATGTAAAATCTGCTCCAGAAGATTCTGCAAAAACTTTATCGACGATTAACATGCCACAAAAAATAAATTTGAATGTAATTCGTGGTAATTGGGCATTGGTTAGCGTGTTTGATTTGGATAGAATCCCTAAAACTGGTTATATCAGATGGAGATCAGAAGACGGGGTTAGATATTATTTCCCAGAAGTAAAATAAGTATTAAATAATAACCAAAAGGCTGTACTTGTGTATTTTATCCAAGTACAGTCTTTTTTAATGTGTAGAATTCGGGATTTTAACAATTTGTAAAATCATGTAAAATTTTAGCAAAAAATACTTGTGTTTTGTTTTATTATGAATGAAAATACATGAAAAACGGATGTGTGGAATGATAGTAAATAGTGCAACAAATTTTCGAATAGATAGAAGACGACATAAACAGGAATTATTGTCCCCTCAAAATGAGAGTCAATTTTATTCCCCAAATTTTCAATCACAATATAGTTATCGAGATATTAAGAGACCTTTAAAAACTAATCCTCAGGATTTGAGTTTTAAAGGTCTTTCTTTAGGGATGTATAAAAGATTGGACAAAGTTTATTCAAAAGCGGAGTTTGAAAAATTTGCGGATGAATATCTTGGTAAGATGGGTCGAGAGCTATTAGAGGATATTACAGTAAAAAATAAAGCTAGAACAAGTAATTTAATTAAAATTGATCCAAATGATCCAGATAAAATTATTGTTAGCAAAAAGACAATTCCTCATTTAGCTTGGGATGGTATAATTTATCCATTCAAAATTCTTCCTGGTGATTTGTTGAATGGTACTGTCGAACTTTTAGGAAAAGTTCCAGTGCTAAAAGATTGGTCTGCAAAAACTCTAGAAAGACCGTTCTTTAAAAATATTAGACAACGTTCAAAAATAGATTCAAAAATTAATTCTCTTACAGGTTTGTTGACCTATAGAGATGTAAAATTGAAAGAAGCAGAAAGCTCTCTAGCTAAAAAATTAGGGAAAGAAGTTAAGGATTTAACTGCTGAAGAATTGGCACAAGCAAAAGCAAATGCAGATTCAAAAATGGAATCAGGTCTTTTCCAAACTTTCTTAAAACAGTTTGACCCAAAATCAGGGAATTATGATACAAAACACGAAAGAGCTTTAAATAGATTGGTTTCTGGCTTACCTCCAGCAATTTTCTTGGCTAATGATGCTTATAACTTATCAAGAATGATGGATGATGATCCAAAAGCTGCAACAAAAGAACAAAAAACAAGATTTAAGCAAGAAACAAGCAGAATTTTAACAAGTGGTTATCTAACTTTGATTACAATGGGAGCTTTCCAAAAATTTATCAACAAATCAAAAGCTGGTATTGTATTAACCACAGGTATAACAGTTCTTGTAACTGAAATGTTTTCTCGTTTATCTAATGGAAAACATATTTTTAGATTATCCCCAGAAGAAGCAAGAAAAGAAAATGAACAAAAACATGCTCCAGAAGCAAAGATTAAGCCAACTGAAGATAAAAAACAAGTTACTTCTACTGGAAAACTTGATTCTACTAAGCCAAAAGAACAACAAAAACCATTGTTATCTTTTGATACGGTAATGAAAGCATCTGCTGTCATTCTTGCAACTGGTTATGGAATTAAAGGTTTCAAACATATTCCAGCTATTAAAAATATGGCATTGAAATATTTTGAAAATATGAAGGCAAATAATCCAGAAAAATTTGCAAAACTTGGAATTGGTGATATAAATGCTGATAATGCAGTAAAAACATTTGAAAGTAAGGTTTTATATAGACCTTTCACAAGTGCATATAAAAACTTAACTTCTCAACCGTTCCATGTTGAACCAGAAAAATTTAATGAAGTAATTAAAGTCTTAAAAGAATATGATCCAAAATTTGCGGCAATGTACGAAAGAATTGGTAAATCCGCAATAAAAACAGTAGATGGAAAAACATTTATTGACTTAGGCTCAAAGGACAAAAAAGTTAAACCATTAGTTAATTTCATAATTGCACCATTCAAATTTATGTGGAATACAGTTACTCTTCCATATTGGATGGTTGATGAAAAATTGATGAGTGTGTTTAGAAAAGCTAAACCAAAAGCTCCTGCAAAAGATATTGATGCTTTAGCTAAGAGTTTCGATAGAATTTGTGATCAAGCATTGAAGAAAAATCTTGATAAAGAAAAATTCCACGATTATTTACAAGTTAATTTCTTGAAAGCGTTCAACTTAGATTCATTATCAAGTGTATCTAACGCCGAACTTTCTAACTTGGCAAAAACAGCGGCATCAATTGCTACTATTTGGTTCTTGATGACAGATAACTACAATATGGTTATGTTGAAATCAAATGGTAATGATAAAGAAGGTGCTAATACTAAATTCAAAGAAAGATTTGTACAAGAAGGTTCAAGATTATTCTACCAAACATTATTGATTGACTTGTTCAACTCTACATTTAGAAATCAATATAACTCATCATTACTTGGAATGAGCTGGGTAACATTGGTTGATACAACATTGGGTGAAATGTTGACAAGATCATCAGTTGGTACGCCAATCAAACCTCATACAAGAGATGAATTGATTGATATTGAAACAAGACAAAATAACTCAACAGGATTTAAAAAGAAATATTATAACTTTATGCAAAGATTGACAGGTAAACGTTCAATCAAATCATACGAAGTTGCTCCAAAGGGTGCAAATTTGGCACAAGCTACTCCTGCTCCTGCGGCGACGACAATATCTTCAATTCCATCATTGAGTGGTAATTCTGAAGTGCTTGAATCAATGATTAAAAAACAAAATTAAATTAAATAGACTTACGGAGTTATATGTTAGGTTAATGATATTTATTAAGGTTAGAGAGTATAAAATTCTAACCTTTTTTATTTTATAAATTAAATTTCGGATTTATTTAACAAATCTTTAGTCATAATTCCAAAAGCTAAAACTTCTATTGTTACTAATAAAATTCCCATTTTAATTTCCCCTTAGTTACATGTAATATAAGTTATTTTTTATTTGGGAATTGCTAATTTGTGAACTTTTATTTCAAATAGGTTATAGTGCCAAAAGTGTTACAGGATAGTAACATAAATTCTCTTTATGTACTTAGTTTTCTATGTTTTTGCTATACTATTAGTAGAATTTGGTTGGATTGCCTTGAGAGAGGGGATTTCGACCTTTTAATAGTCGAAAGGATAGAATACGAATGAAGAAAATTATGACTTTTTTAATGTTACTCCTATGTAGTATGCAGAGTGCGAGTGCAATGAATATTGACTCTTTCATGGATAAACATATTGCCCCTGTGTCAGATGCCGTAGCAAATCTAATATTTTTTCCAATATCGATTTTTGGATCAAAAGTTCCTTTAATTATATTCTGGATTTTATTCGCTGGAATATTTTTCACAGTATATTACAAAGGTATTGCTATATGGGGATTTAAGCATGCAATTGATATAATTGCAAAGCCAAATGAAAAATCTGACGATGGTAACTGCGGTGAAGTTTCTTCATTCCAAGCTTTAGCAACTGCTCTATCTGGTACTATTGGTATCGGTAGTATTGCTGGTGTTGCGATTTCTATTTCTATTGGTGGACCTGGAGCTGCATTTTGGATTTTTGTCGGTGCAATTTTAGGGATGTCAATCAAATTTGTTGAAGCTACTTTGGCTGTTAAATATAGAAGATTTAACCTTGATGGTTCTGTTTCTGGTGGGCCAATGCACTATATTGCACACGGTTTAACTAGAAAAAATATGCGTTGGTTAGGTCAACCTCTTTCAGTAATTTTTGCTATTCTTTGTATTGGTGGTGGTATTACTGGTGGTAATATGATTCAAATCAACCAAACTGCCCATCAATTAATCTTTATCACTGGTGGGGAACATAGTTTTCTTCACGGTTATGCTTGGATAATCGGGCTTGTTGTTGCGGTTCTTATTGGACTTGTTGTTGTTGGTGGTATTAAGAGTATCGCTAAGGTTACAACGATTCTTACTCCGACAATGTGCTTGTTATACATCATTTCAGGACTTGTTGTAATTGGCGCTAACATCACTCATATCCCTGCTGCGATTGTTCAGATTGTTACAGAAGCTTTCCATCCAACAGCTGTTGCAGGTGGTATTTTCGGTACAATTATTATTGGTTTAAGACGTTCTGTTCAATCAAACGAAGCTGGAACAGGTGCGGCAGCTATTGTTTATGCTACATCTCAAACAAAAGAACCTGTTTCTCAAGGATTTGTTGCTTTATTAGAAACATTCTTAACTGGTGTTCTTTGCTTATTTACATCTTTTGCAATTGTAATTACTGGTGTTCTTAAAACAAGTGCAGTTGGTAAAATTTCAGGTATTGAATTAGCGTCTAACGCATTCCAATCAGTTATATCATTCTTCCCTATTATCTTGTCTATAATTGCAGTATTATTTGCAATTTCAACATTGATTTCTTGGGCATATTATGGTCAAAAAGCTTGGACATTCCTTCTTGGTGAAGGTAAAAAACGTGTTCTTACTTTCAACCTTATTTATTGTTTATTTATCGTAATTGGTTCTGCAATGAACGTAAAATCAATTATTGATATTACAGATGCAATGATGATTGCAATGTGTGTACCAAATATTATTGTTCTTTATATCTTAGCACCAGAAATTAAGAAAGATTTGAAAGCTTATTGCCAAAAATATAAAGTTGGTAAATTGATAAACAGAGGATGGATTGCTGAATCAGAAGTTCAACCAATCGCTGTTCCTGTTGATGTAATCGAAGATGAAGAAAAAAGTGTAGGAGAAAATCTATAATTATGGCAGACCAAATAATTGTAACTGTTTCAGGTATTGATAAAGTAGGAATTGTTGCAGAAGTTACTGCTGTTCTTGCTAAAAATGAAGTGAATATTGAAGATATTAAACAAACATTGATGCAAGGTCATTTTGTAATGTTTATGCTTTGCGATATAGAAAAATCAACTTATACTTTCAAAGAAATTAAAGAAGCTCTAATTGCATGCGGAAAGAATATGGGAATGGAAGTATGGGTTCAGAAAAAAGAAATTTTTGACAATATGCACAAGATCTAGTTAAAAAAGTATTTATCGTTTGAAAAATAAGAATCTAGGAATAGATTCTTATTTTTTATTAGCAAAAAATATTTTTACGAGGTTTATTTTTTGTAGGAGGTTTTATGAAAACAAATATTGTATCTCAAACGAGTATGACAGGTAAAAGTTATACTTCAGTAATATCAAAGAAAAAATTACTAGAGGGTTTTGCAAATAAATCAATGGAACAATTTTCTGAACATGGTATAACTTTAAAAGCCGAAGGGCTTGTGAAAAAAGTTGGTTATCTTATCGGTGAAGATTGGACAAAATTAAGAAAATCTGGAAATCCTATGGACACTCCAGTTTATCGAGTTATGGATAAAGACAATTTTGTCACTATAAAACCAGTCTATCATCAATTCAAAAATTCAATCTTGATGGAAATTGAAGATAATAATAATCATATTGATAGAATATTAATAAATAGACAAAAACCATCAGATTATACTTATGAACGTGCGGTAATCACTCCATATGGTAGTGCATCTGGTAAAACATATAATTCCCAAAAAGATAATGATAGTAAAATCGAAACTCGTGTAAATGATTATATAACAAAATATTTTGACAAAGTTTTGACTAATGATGATGGTACATCAAAGTTGACTAAGAAATATCATCGTTAGATGAATAATGGTGATTCAAGTTTCTGGTGATAAAGTTTACGATTGTTTATTTTAAGAAAATCTTATCCCCAAAAAGAAGAAGTATTTCACTTCTTCTTTTTGGGGATAATTGAGCTTTTTGACCTTGTGGATTGTACTTTTCTTTTGTTCCATCAGGGTATGTAATTGTTACAAATCCATTTTCTTGCTTTTGTAACTGAATCAGCAAAAGAAGATGAATAAACAATGTAAAAGCTTCTATCTATATAAACAAAACCCTCAAAGTTAAGACTTTGAGGGTTTTAGTTATAAATTAGAAATTATTCAACTAAACTAATTCTTTAACTTCAGCTGCAAAAACTTTAGGATCTAATTTGATTCCAGGTCCCATAGTTGTTGATAGGTAAACTGATTTAACAAATGTACCTTTAGCTGATGCTGGTTTAGCTTTGATAATTGCATCTGCTAATGTTGCATAGTTTTTAATTAGGTCTTCTTCGTTGAATTGGATTTTTCCGATAGGGCAGTGAATCATACCTTGTTTGTCTGCTCTATATTCAACTTTACCTGCTTTAGCATCTTTAACAGCTTTAGCTACGTCCATTGTAACTGTTCCTGTTTTAGGGTTTGGCATTAAACCTTTAGGTCCTAATACTCTACCTAATTTACCAAGCATACCCATACAATCTGGTGTAGCAATCAATGTATCGAATTCGAACCAGCCGCCTGCGATTTTTTCGATGATTTCTTCAGCACCTGCAAAATCTGCTCCTGCTTCAGTTGCTTCAGTTGCCTTAGCACCTTTAGCGATAACGCAAACTTTAACTTCTTTACCAAGACCAGCAGGTAAAACTACTGTTGATCTGATTTGTTGGTCTGCTTGACGAACATCGATACCTAAACGCATGTGGCATTCTACTGTTTCGTTGAATTTAGAAACTTCGTTAGAAATTTCTTTTAATTTTTTTATTGCATCAACTGCTGTTGATGGTTGATTAAAACCTTCCAGCATTTCTTGCATTTTCTTTTGTTTTTTAGTTAATTTTGCCATTTTATATTTTTCCTTTCGTGGTAATAGCGGACTTTACGTCCTTCCATCTAGTCTTCTTTTACTGTAACACCCATAGCTCTACAAGAACCAGCAATCATTTTTACTGCTGCATCCATTGTTGTAGCGTTTAAATCGTCCATTTTAATTTTAGCGATTTCTTCTAATTGAGCTCTAGTGATTTCAGCAACTTTATCCTTGTTAGGAACTGATGATCCTTTTGGAATATTTAATGCTTTTTTAATCAACACAGGAGCTGGTGGTGATTTGATAACAAATGTGAAACTTCTGTCTTCGTATACATCAATGATAACTGGGATGATATATCCAGCTTTATCTTGAGTTTTAGCGTTGAATTGTTTGCAGAAGTCCATGATATTAACACCGTGTTGACCTAATGCAGGACCAACTGGTGGTGATGGATTTGCTTTACCTGCTTCGATTTGAAGCTTGATTTTTCCTACTACTTTTTTTGCCATGATTTTCTCCTTTTGTGGTAATAACGGTTCTTTATCGGCTTGTAAAGGATCCTTCCACATTATTTGTACTATCTTTTGTAATAATTAGTTATTACAATCTTACTTGATTATAATTTATTGATTTGTTTGTATTCCAATTCAACTGGCGTTTCACGACCAAAGATTGAAACATTTGCTCTAAGTTTAGATTTATCAGGATAAACTTCAATAATATCTGCATCAAAGTCTGCAAATGGTCCTGAAATAATTCTAACTTTATCTCCAGGTTTAACATCAAGTTCAACTTTTTCAACTTGAGATGATGTTCTGTGTAAGATTCTTTTGATTTCGCTTTCCTTAACAGGAATAGGTTTTTTAACTGAACCTACAAATTTTGTTACGCCTGAAGTGTGTCTTACAACATACCAGCTATCTTCGTCCATAATCATTTCTACAAGAACGTAGCCAGGGAATACTTTTTCTTCTTTTTCCTGTTTCTTTCCGCTCTTCATTTGGACAACTGTTTTCTGCGGTACTTCAATTCTGAAAATTTTGTCACCCATATTCATATATTCAATACGTTTTTCTAGGTTAACTTTAACCTTGTTTTCGTATCCAGAATATGTGTGAACGATATACCATCTTTTTTGATTTTTCTTAGCTTCTTTAGCTTCTTCCTCTGCTTGAGCTTCTGCTTGTTCTGCTAATAAATCTTCATTTAGTTGTTCTTCCATTGTTTTTTCTTCTTTAGTCATAAGCCACCTTTATAAATGTTGGAAAAATTTTACTATAAGGCCTAGTGAGCCTTTAAATAAAAGATCCATTAGATAAATTGCAACAGTAAAAACAACTACAATAACGATAACTGATAGGGTTTCGATGATAACCTGATTTTTTTCAGGCCAACTAACTTTCCCCCATTCGGTTTTTACGCCTTTAAAGTACGCTTTGATTGCTTCTACCATTTCATTCATTATGATTATTCCTTTATTCTTAAAGTTAAAAATCACGCCCTGAAGGACTCGAACCCTCGACATCCGGTTTTGGAGACCGACGTTCTACCAACTGAACTAAGGACGCCTATTAAAGTGGTTAAATATTTCTAACCACTTTATTTAAAAAATTTACTTAGTTTCTTTGTGGTTAGTGTGTTTTTGACATCTTGGGCAGTATTTGCTTAATTCCATTCTTTCCTTGATGTTCTTTTTGTTTTTAGTTGTTGTGTAGTTTCTTTCTTTACATTCTTCACAAGCTAGAACTACCATTCTGTCGTTTTTTCCTTTGATACCCATTGTTTTATTTCCTTTATTGTTTTATTAAGTTGTCTCCTATTTAAAATAGAATGTGAAGATTACACATTCTATCTATTTCGGCTTATACTCTTATGTTATCTCAAACAAAATAAAATGCAAATAAATTGTTAACAAATACTACGTTTTTGACACTAAAAAACATCTATTTTATTAATAGATGTTTTTTAGCTTAAGTTTTACTTGAAATTATCTTCTAGTCGGAACTTGTTGAGTTGGATATTTTCCAATTGAATCTGTTCTCAATTGTTCCATATAGATTTGACCATTTTTAACAACTTGTTGAAGTTGAGTTAGGTTTCCTTCGATGCTAGTTAGAACTTGTTCTGCGTATAATTCAGCACCTTCTCTAATTTTCATAGCTTCATCAGTTGCTTGAAGTCTTATATTTTCAGCATCTTGAAGTGCGATATGTTTAATTTTTTCGCATTCTTCATATACTTCGTTTTTAATTTTATTTCCTTGTAATTCAATTGCTTTAATTTGATCTGATTCAGAAAGTTTTCTATCAGCTTCAGCTTGAGCATCTTGAATAATTTTATTAGCTTTTTGTTGAGCTTCGTTTTGTAATTCTTCTTTGCGTTTCAAGAATAGTCTTGCTTCTTGAACTTCTGTTGGCAAGGCTTAATATATTACATAAGCAAATTTTAATTGTCAAATAATATTTCTTTAGGGAATTACATATGTTAACATGTCTTTTATTTGTTAGAGATTTCTGCTTGAATAATTTCTTCTGGGATATTTTTTTCGATTTTATCTAATAAAACTTCAATTTCTTTGATTTTTAAAATTGAAAAATTTGCGAAAGACATCGTTTCATTCAAGGTGATTTCTAACATTTGGAGTATGTCAAATATAGTTGTTCCCTTTGGTGTTGTGTTAGGTGTGATGTTAGAATTTTTAAGAAATTCCCTTGCTCTCATTACATCATCTGGTAAATTTGCGTAAATTGCGTCTATGATTTGTTCAACGCCATATTTATCCACTGCAACGTACCCTTTAAATATAGGTAGTGAATATCCGTTTTTAATTTTATCTTCGAGCCTTTTTATGTCTTTTCTGGCTTGAAAATTCATAGATTTATCTCCTTTGTGTTAGGTATTCATTTACTGCTTGAGGAACAAATTTTGATATATCTCCATTGTTTTGTAAAATTTCTCGGATTGTGCTTGATGAAATGAAGTTATACTTAGGTTTTGTGGTTAAGAAAACTGTCTTGATTTCGTCACATAAGGCACTATTTGTTTGTGATAATTGCATTTCGTATTCAAAATCCGAAACAGCACGCAATCCACGAATTAAAATTTCTGCTCCTCGTTTTTTTGCATATTCAATTGTCAAACCTTCAAAGGCATCGACTTCAACATTATCAAGCCCTTCGATACTTTTTTTTATGAGTTCAACTCTTTCTTCAGTTGAAAGAAAGCCTTTCTTTTCTCCATTACGTGCAACTGCAATGATAACTTTGTCAAAAATTCCTGAAGCGTTTTTCAAAATGTCTAAATGTCCTTTTGTAATTGGGTCAAAACTCCCAGGGTATATTGCTATTTTCATTTTTACTCCTTTGAAACAGTATATGTATTATAGCGAAGTTTAGAGGATTTATTCTATATTTGTAAAGTTATGTAACAAAGTAACTCCTCTCACGCAATTCTTTATATCAAAAATACTTTAATAATATATACAAACGATATATAACAAAGCTTATATATACTACTACCTTCTACTTTCTACCTACCTTTTACACGAGGAATTGTAAAAAATTCCAAGGAAGCTTCTATTACAGAAGCTTTTTTTTTGCGTATAAACGAGGGGTAAAGTTGATAAGTGAAAGAGTTGGTTACTGTTGCGTCATACTGAGCGAAGCGAAGAATCTATAACTTATGTATGCGTTTGGTTTAACCCCTCATCCTAACCTTCTCCCAAGGGAGAAGGAACACAGAATTTGCCCTCTCCTCAAGGAGAGAGCTGTAAGCAATAGACAAAACTACTTATCGATTTATAGACTTTACAATTAAGCAGATAATGTAAAGATTTCGTAGATTTCTTCGTCTGAAAGTTCTGTAATAATCTTTTCACCTTCGTAAACGGCCAAGTCTGCAAGTTCTTTCTTCGATTTCAACATTTCGTCAATTTTTTCTTCAAAAGTTCCAAGTGTAATCATTCTGTGAACCATTACATTCTTTTCTTGACCAATACGATATGTTCTATCTGTTGCTTGATCTTCTACTGCTGGATTCCACCACAAGTCGTAGTGAATTACGTTAGTTGCACTTGTCAAGTTCAAACCTGTTCCACCAGCTTTTAATGAAAGTATCATAACTTTTGAATCTTCTTCTGTTTGGAATTTATCAATCAATTCCTCTCTTTGTGGAACTGTCAAGCTTCCGTGGAAGAATAATGGTTCAGTATTGCATTCTTGGGAAATAATTTTGCATAAAATATCGCCCATTTCTTTGTATTGAGTGAAGATAAGAGTTTTTTCTCCTCTATCAATAATGCTTTGAACTAGGTCAATACATTTTTCCATCTTACCAGACATTTCTTTATTCATTTCGCCAGATTTTAAGAACTGATATGGGTGGTTACAAATTTGTTTCAATGCAGTAATAAGTTTGAAGATATTACCACGTCTATTGATTCCAGTAAATCCACTAATTTTTGACATCATTTCGTTAAGAGTTTTTTCATATAGAACAGCTTGAACTTTAGACAAGTAGCAGTATTCGTTGAGAACCATTTTTTCTGGTAAGTCTGAAATTACGTGCTTGTCTGTTTTCAAACGTCTTAATACGAATGGAGAAATTGACATTCTAAGTTTGCCAGCTCTTGAATTTTCCTTAAATCTTTCAATTGGAATAGCATAACTTTTTTGGAATTCTTTAAGTGAGCCAAGATAACCTTTATTAATGAAGTCAAAAATACTCCATAACTCAGTTAATCTGTTTTCTACTGGAGTACCAGTCATTGCAACTTTTACATCTGCTTTTAGCATTTTGATTGCTAGAGTTTGTGCAGTATCTGGGTTTTTGATGTTTTGAGCTTCATCAACAATGATTGTGCTCCAAGCGTGTTTTTTCAATTCTTCAACATCTATTCTCATAATTGCGTATGTTGTAAGAATTACATCGTGGTTAACTTCCAGGTGTCTGTCTGCTCCGTGGTAGATTACGGCATCAAGGTCTGGTGCGAACATTTGAAGTTCTTTCATCCAGTTACCCATCAAAGTTGTTGGGCAAATTACAAGTACTGGTTTTTTAAGCTTGCCTTCTTCTTTCATCTTCAAAATTAAACTGATAACTTGAATTGTTTTACCCAATCCCATATCATCTGCCATACAAGCACCAAAACCTTTTGATACGTTTGTCCATAACCATTTCAAACCAACTTCTTGATATGGACGAAGTTCGCCTTTGAGTCCTTTTGGAATAGTCATTTCTACTGGTTTTGTAAAGTCGGATAGAACTCTTGCAAATGCTGCATCATAGTCAAAATCATATTGTTGCAATTGACCTGATAATGAAGCGTGAATAAGTTCCATTCTTGACATAGATTTGAGATTAGATTTGGCAATTTGTTCAAAAATCTTTTTGCTTTCTTCTTTATCTATTAATACATATTTATTTTTGTATTTGATTAAACCATTATTATTTTCAACGAGTTTTTTGAATTCTTCAAGTGAGATTTTTTCGTTGCCAATAGCAATTTCGTATGAAAAATCAAGAATATCATCAAGTGACATTTTTGAAGAAGACGTATTATTAATTAAATCCGCCAAATCTTGAGTTCTTGATTCTTTAACTTTTGCGTTGATTGAAGCTCTTGGAATAACAATATTAACAAGTTCTTCTGGTAGGATAACTTCAATTTGTGCTTTTTGTAAATAATATGCTGTTTGAGTGATAATTTTGTAAATTTCATTCAAATTCAAGTCAAGGTACAATTTATCTTCATCCTCAAAAAGCTGTTCAAGTTCTGGCATGTAACGCAAAGCGTAGTTAAGTTGTTTTTCAACAATTCTTGAAATATCTGATGCTTTTGCTCCAAAAACTTCTTCGTCTGTATAAAGTTTATCAATAAGTACGCTTTCATCGTTTTTGCGATTTTTGATATAAACTTTAAGTCTGAATAATTCATCTTCGATTTTTTCAATTTTAAAATATGGAATTACATCATATTTGCCCAAGTATAATTCATCAAACCATTGAGCAAAATTTTCAGCAATATCTTTTCCTTTTAAAACTGCACGTTGTTCTAAATCTTTCAAAAGGTATGTTCCAGATTTAACATCTTTAAATCTGTACATTTTAATTCCTAGGAATTTATAAATTACATAATTCAAATATGTGTAAATAAATTCATATACAAAATCTTTTGGTTTTTCACCTTGAATAAACAAATCATCTGGCATGCATTCTTCAAAAAGGTTGATAATACGTGCCATTTTTTGATTGTTGATGATTGGTTCATAAACAATTCTGAACATTTGACCATAGCGTTTTACTGTTGGGATGAAATACAATTTTTCAATTAATTTCATAACGAAGTAAGTCAATTTGTTCAAGTAAATAAATGTTGGTGTTAAATCTTCAATATCAACAACATTTCCAAATCCGCCAAAATAGTCCATAACCAAATCCCAAGCCATGAAATATCCAACTTTGTCGTCAAGAACTTCTGATTTGAATCTGAATAGTGAACCTTTGGATTTGAGGTAATATTGGAAGTTGTTTGTTGGAGTAACAAAGAATGATAACTTTTTACCACCGACACCAGTCACACTTTTTTGTCCATTATCTATTAAATAAAAATGTGTGTTTCTAGTTGGGGCATTCGGACTTAGGAATACTCCTGCAAATTCATCTTCGATGATTTGGTAAATCATACTCAATGTGTAGCGGAAATCTTTATTCTTAAATCCTTCGGGGTTTTCGCTCAAGTTGAAAAATAATTCATCTACGTTATTCTTTTTGAACGAAAAATCAATGTCTAAATTTTCAATCTTATTACTCATATTTTTCCTTTACTTATAAAAGTGAATAGGGGAATAAGGAATAAAGGGAATAAGTTCATTATATATATTTGAACCTATTTCCCTATTTCCTCTTACCTTATTTCCTTACTTAATTAATGATTTACCAGTCATTTCAGTTGGTTGCTTAATTCCTAATAATTGTAATACAGTAGGAGCAACGTCGCATAATGCACCATCGCCATCTCTTAATTCAGTTCCTTGAGGAGCGTTGATTACAACAAATGGAACATCATTAGTTGTGTGTGCTGTTTCTGGAGTTTGTTTTTCTTCGTCAAACATAACTTCAGCGTTTCCGTGGTCAGCAGTTAATAGCATAACTACATCGTTTTCTTTACATTCTTTGGCAATTTTTCCAACGCATTCATCAACTACGTGGCATGCTTTAGTTGCAGCTTCAACAACTCCAGTATGACCAACCATATCAGGGTTTGCAAAGTTAACTAATACAAATTGATATTCAGGATTTTTAACTGCTTTTAATACGTTTTCGCAAACTTCTGGAGCACTCATTTCTGGTTGCATATCATAAGTTGCAACTTTTGGAGATGGAACAAGAACTCTTGTTTCGTGAGGTTGAGGTTGATCAATACCTCCGTTGAAGAAGAATGTTACGTGAGCATATTTTTCTGTTTCAGCAGTTCTGAATTGGTGAATTCCGTTAGCTTCCAAAACATCACCTAAGATATTTACTAATTTTTCTTTAGGGAATGCAACAGGGTATGTGAAAGTTGCTTCGTAACTTGTCATTGTTGTGTACATGATGTTTTTAAGAACTTTCTTTCTGTTGAATCCATCAAAATCAGCAAAGTTGATAGCTTTAGTAATTTCTCTTGCTCTATCAGGTCTATAATTAATAAAGATGATAGAATCGTTGTCGTGAATTCTTGATTCTTCTCCACCGATTACTGTTGGAAGAACGAATTCATCGTTTTCGCCTTTAGCGTAAGATTGTTTAACGCCTTCAATAGCAGTTGCTGCGTGTTCGCCTTCTCCGAATAATAGTGCGTTGTAACCTTTTTCTACTCTGTCCCAACGATTATCTCTATCCATGATGTAATAACGACCGATAATTGTTGCAACTGGAGGAAGATTATATTTTTTCAATTCATCTTCAACAATTTGTAAGAATTCGCAAGCGCTTTGAGGTGGAGTGTCACGGCCATCCAAAAATGCGTGTACGTAAACTTTTGTCAATCCATTTTCAGCAGCCATTTTGATAAGTGCTAATAAGTGATCAAGTGATGAGTGAACTCCGCCAGTTGAAACAAGTCCATAAATGTGAAGAGCTGAATTGTTTTCTTTTGCAAAATTCATTGCATTTAAAAATCTTTCATTTTTGAAGAATGAACCATCTTTGATAGCATTATTAATCTTAGATAAATCTTGGTAAACGATTCTACCAGCACCCAAGTTTAAGTGTCCAACTTCTGAATTTCCCATTTGACCAGCAGGAAGGCCAACGAATTCTCCGTCAGCTCTCAAATGTCTAAATGGATTGTCTTTTTCTAATTCGTCAACATGAACAGGATGAGCAAGTTTAGTTGCGTCATATTTTTCAGAACCTTTAGAGATTCCCCATCCGTCCATTATACATAGTAATACTCTTTTAGTCATAATTGTTTAATCCCTTCTTTCCCTTTCACGCTGGCAAAATTTTACCAAGAACATATTTTTTTTTCAATAACGTGAAAAGTTTGATTTTTTTAAGGGAAAAGGAATAAGGAAATAGGGGAATAGGTTCGTTAAAGGTCTATAAGTTGTATAAAGATAATAGGGGAGAGGAAAATAAGGAAATAGGTTCGATACAAAAAGGCTTTAAGGCACTAAGGTCTTTAGATGTGATATTCTGAGGGCTGAACAGTTAAGTAGGTCGGCGTTGCCACGCCGACAACATAACTCAACTAGATTGCTTCACATGTACAGCAATGACTAAATTTGGCAAGAATTTTACTTTATTTGTCATATAGAGTGAAGCGAAGAATCTCAAAACACAAAAATTTGAATAGCGACTCTCGCCAAGGGAGAGAGAGAAATTGTCTTTGAGCAAAATGCGAAAAGATACAATTTTGAGTGAGGGTTTGATTAAAATATTATTTTTTTCTTAAGATTAATTAATATATATTATGTTTATGATAGACTTTAGTTATTGTTAAACTTGGAGAGGAATTAAATTAATGATAAAATGGATGCTAAAGCTGTTAGGCGACCCGAATGAGAAAAAAGTTAAATCAATGATGGGTATTGTTGAACACATCAACGCTTTGGAGCCAGAATTTGCAGCATTAACCGATGAACAATTAAAGGCTAAAACACAAGAATTCAAGGAAATATTGGCAAAACGTCCAACTTCTAAGAATTTTAAAGAAGATTTGAAGCTTGAAAAAGAAGCTCTTGATAAAATTTTGCCAGAGGCATTTGCAACTGTGCGTGAAGCAGGTAAACGTGTTTTGAATATGCGTCACTTTGATGTTCAGTTGATTGGTGGTTATTTCTTGCATAATGGACATATTGCAGAAATGAGAACAGGTGAAGGTAAAACTTTAGTTGCAACTTTACCTGCATATTTGAACGCATTAACAGGTAAAGGTGTTCACGTAATCACCGTAAACGATTATTTGGCAAAACGTGATAGCGAATGGATGGGTAAGATTTATAAGTTCTTAGGTCTTACTGTTGGAGTTGTTCTTTCAGGTGGTATGGGTGCTAGAGATTTTGAAGTGAAAAAGCACGCTTACCAATGCGATATTACATACGGAACAAATAATGAATTTGGTTTCGATTATTTGAGAGATAATATGGCAAGTAGTCCGCAAATGTTAGTTCAACGTCCATTTAATTATGCGATTATCGATGAAGTTGATAGTATTTTGATTGATGAAGCAAGAACTCCATTAATTATTAGTGGTAGATTAGCTCAATCAGCTGAAACATATCAGTTGATGGCTAAAATTGCTCCTCAACTTCAAAAGGATGTTGATTATACTGTTGATGAAAAGAATAAAAACGTAATTTTGACAGAAGAAGGTATTGACCATGCCCAAGATTTGATTGGAATTAAGGACTTGTTTGATATTCATACTCAGTATGCGCACCACTTGTTGCAAGCATTGAAAGCTAAAGAATTATTTGTTAAGGATACAGATTATGTTGTTAAAAACGGCGAAGTTATGATTGTTGATGAATTTACTGGTCGTTTGATGGAAGGACGACGTTGGTCTGATGGCTTGCACCAAGCAGTTGAAGCAAAAGAAGGCGTTGAAATTCAAGATGAAACTCAAACATTAGCAAGTATTACATTCCAAAACTTGTTCAGATTGTACCCTAAATTATCTGGTATGACTGGTACTGCGATGACTGAAGAAGCTGAATTTGGAAAGATTTATAGACTAGAAGTTACTGCAATTCCGACAAATAAACCAGATAGAAGAGTTGATTATCCAGACGTTATTTATAAATCAGAAGTTCAAAAATATTTGGCTGTAATTGATGATATTGTTGCTCAACACAAAATTGGTCGTCCAGTTTTGGTTGGTACTATTAGTATTGAAAAATCTGAATATTTGTCTGCTTTGTTAAGACAAAGAGGGATTAAACATAATGTTTTGAACGCAAAACATCACGAAAAAGAAGCACATATTATTGCCCAAGCTGGTAGATGGGGTGCGGTTACAATTGCAACCAATATGGCTGGTCGTGGTACAGATATTCTTCTTGGTGGTAACGCAGAATACCTTGCTAAAGCAGAGCTTGAAGATAGAGGAATAGATGAAACAAATCCTGATTACGAAGCAATAAAAGAAGATGCTTTGAAAAGAGCAAGACTTATCACAGAAGAAGAGCATGCTAATGTAATTGAGGTTGGTGGACTTCATGTAATTGGTACAGAACGTCATGAATCAAGACGTATTGATAACCAGTTGCGAGGTCGTGCAGCTCGTCAAGGCGACCCTGGTTCAACAAGATTTTTCTTGTCCTTGGAAGATAATTTGATGAGAATATTTGGTGGTGAAAAAATCACTCAACTTATGACAGCATTGAATGTTCCTGAAAATATGGCAATTGATTCTCCACTTATTACAAAAAGAATTCAATCCGCTCAGAAAAAAGTTGAAACTTTCCACTTTGATATGAGAAAATCTGTACTTGAGTACGATGATGTTATGAATATTCAGAGGGAAAAATTCTATCGTCAAAGAAGAAAAGTTCTTTTTGGAGAAGGTTTGTATGAAGATATTCTATACATGATGGATAGAGAAGTTGATAGACTTATTAAGAGTTATATTTCTCCCGAACAAAAAGTAGAAGAATATGTTTATGAAGATTTGCAAGCTTTGATTAGAGAATTGCATTCTATTGTTCCTCAACTAGCAAACACTTTTGATGTGGCTGATATTCAGAGCATGCGTTTTGAACCTATGTATGAAAAAATTAAAGATTTTGTTATAGAAGCTTACAAGGGTCATGAAATTGAGATTATTAATTTCTATAATCAAATTGTAAATGATTATAACGGTGGAACTGGAGTTCAAGAGCCATTTACTCCTCACAATGTAGTAAGACAGCTTGAAAAAGACGTCTTGTTGAAGGTAGTTGATAGCAAATGGATTGATCACTTGCATAATATAGACATGTTGAGAGAGGGTATTGGGCTACGAGCTTATGGTCAAAAAGATCCATTAATAGAATATAAAAAAGAAGCTTACGACTTGTTTAATAAAATGATGTATGAAATCCAAAGTGAAACTGTAAAACATTTATTTAGAACAAGATTTGGAGTTCAAATTGTAAATAATAATCCAGAATCACAAGAGGATGAAGTTTATGATATTTTAGATGAAAATAATCCAGATATAGATTCTCAAGAAATATAATAAAATTATTAGTATTAATATATAAGGCTTGGCATGGTTTGCCAAGCCTTTTTATGTTCAAATATCTTTGTGTTATTACTCTGCTAAGTTTCACTTATCCAAATTACGTCATTCTGAGGGGTAAACTGTCGAATTAGTAATATTATTTAGTAAATTTACCCGAAGAATCTCATTAAAGATTCCTCCTCTCCTAAGGGAGAGGGTACGGGTGAGGTGTTAATCTAAACACCCCCCAGATTGAGATACTCTGCTTCGCTCAGTATGACGTAAGTTATTGTTCCCTCCCCAAGGGGGAGGGCTAGGGAGAGGGATGAAATTAAACGCAGATGGATTGATATACTTCGCTTCGCCCAGTATTACAAATACGGAAGAATACTTTTTGCATCTGTCATTCTGAGGGGTAAACTGTCGAATTAGTAATATTATTTAGTAAACTTCCCCGAAGAATCTCATTAAAGATTCCTCCTCTCCTAAGGGAGAGGGTAAGGGTGAGGGGTTAATCTAAACACCCCCAGATTGAGATACTCTGCTTTGCTCAGTATGACGTAAGTTATTGTTCCCTCCCCAAGGGGGAGGGCTAGGGAGAGG
>ERZ1034791.40-NODE-40-length-28284-cov-40.038046_pt1 | contig 28284 bp, 45 predicted proteins | sample MGYA00520649_ERZ1034791 | MGnify/ENA primary metagenome ERZ1034791 (study PRJEB33766, sample SAMN09781683) | gut metagenome | biome: gut microbiome | host: Homo sapiens | place: Madagascar | study: EMG produced TPA metagenomics assembly of the PRJNA485056 data set... | reverse complement strand
GCTGAACTGGCTGAACTGGCTGAACTGGCTGAACTGGCTGAACTGGCTGAACTGGTTGAACTGAATCAATATCTGTTTTGCTTCCAACTCCCTCTACTGCCTGCCAGATGCCGTTTTTTACCTTTACGATCCCCTGGTTTTTCAACTTCCACAGCGTATCAATGACGTCATTCAAATCAATATTGAGACCTTTAGAAATGCTGTCGGCTGTTGCTTTTCCTAATTTGTTCAATTCTGTGAGTACGGCGTTCATTTTTTTCTCCTGATATTTTAATGTCGGTGGGGGTGTTATGCGATTGGTGAGGTGTCAGCTTCTTCTACCAGCTTTTCCAGTTCATCCAGCTTTCGGGAAAGAATTTCACCAAACAGATGAAGTTCTGCATCTGCTGTGATCGGGATTGGAACAAAGCGTATTCCACTTCTGGCAAGTTGATTTGCGATTTCCAGACACTGCCTTAATTCAACTGGTGATGCCTTTGTCAACGTCGTTTTTTCGCTCATTGGTTTTCTCCAGAAATTTAACAATACCCGGAACCATCTCAATGGATGGTGTTCCGCATTGGTTACCCCATACATCAAATCCATGCGAGGTGTGGCGGGCGAACAGTTCTATCCGGGGAACATCGCCAAGAAGTTGCACAAGTTTTTCTCGCGCCATATCCGGCTTGCGGGAGTGATCAAGGCGTGGTGCAGTAAATGACTGAATTATTCCGGCGTTAATGCGTTCAGGCAGATTTCCTTTCACTGCAAAAAGGCAGTCTTCGCTGTTAGCGCGAGTGGTGCTACCCATACCCATGACCAGCTTGTCGGTCTGTCTTTTCCCGCATTTGTTCCAGGTTAATCCTTTCATCGTCACCAGGCGAAAGCCCCATGCTTCTACAACCTTCAATGCTTCAAGTGGTTGTGTAGGCACCCACCACATAGCCAACAGGCAGTTATCTGCTGCCAGTTCCCATACCGGGAGGCGGCAGATATCGAGAAGGCTCATGACCGGATATTTAAAACTTGCACCGCGTTGACCATCGGTTGCTTTGTCGCGGAATGTCCAAGGTGGATCTGCGTAAATGAGAGTGTATTTGTTAGTCATAGCGCCTTTTCAAACTCATCAATGTAAAGTCCTGCTTTAATCAGTCGGCGACGGCGTTTGGCCTTTTGCTCGTATTCCTCGCGGCAGTTTTTTGCTGCGTGTTCACGGCTTCTGCGACTGAATGGAGGAACGGCATTGCGTGAACGAGGTGTGTCACGACGAGGATTTGATTCGAGGGAGAAAAAGCGATCAACGATTCCGGTGTCTGTGGTGAATGACTCTGAAGCCTTGATTTTCACAACCTTACTGCCTTTTGTCAGGCTGCGAGCTACCTTGTTGAACTCGCAAAGTGAAACACCAAATTTCTCTGCTATTTCACTGCCAGTAACAGGACGACCACGAGACTGAATCATCCAGGTGACGCGTTCTTTTAACCCACGGAAGACACCGGGCCTTCCAGAACGCCTGTAGAAAGCGATCTGTTTCAAATTTTTGTCTCCAGATATGAAAACCCCGACGGGATGTCGGGGTGGGGAAGTCAGAGGCTTAACGAGAAGCCTTTTCGGGAATTTCGATCTGACAGTCTTGAAATATCCTGTAGAGTACGGCGCATTTCTTCCGTCAGATGTTTGAAGGCGTTAAATTCAGCAACAGCGGCGTCAACGTTATAGCCCTTGCTGTGTAGCTCGTTGAGGATGCGCATAGTTGGGCTTGGCATGTCGAAGAGCACGGAAACGTCCAGGTTAAGAGTTTTTCGATCAACATAGCTCATCATGGAGTAGGGGTGATGCTCTGAAAACCACGATAGAGGGTAGTTGATAGATAGCGTTGATTCTGGAAGCTGAAGTTGTTCTGGGATTTTTTGACTGAAATAGCAGTCTTCCAGTTTTTCGAACACCTCCCACGCCCGATCGGTTTCGAGCATTTTTGCATGACGGGCAGCGCCGCGTTCAGTCCAGAGGATGAGGGAACGAACGTTACGGGCGATTTTCACAGACCCACTTAAAGATGGTCTGTGCTTCAATTCACGTAACTCTTCACCTTCGATCTTAAAAAAGTGCTTTCCAATCTGAAAGCGTCCTACATTCCTTGCAAAGTTGTTTTGAATATTCTTAACGTCCGCACCATAAAGATGCGCCAACAACTCAGTGGTAATTACAGGGGTTTGGTTGTGAGTAATCGCAGCAAGAGTTTCAACAGAGATTTGAGTTGTCATAGTGACACCTCCGGTTGATGAGTTTTTCATTCACCACCGTCAGGTCTCAATCATCGGGTGGCGAGACGTACAGGGTTGAGACTACCGGATCAACCAACCGGCCAGCCTTTCGGCTGCCCCATACGCCCCACCATAATTCAGATGTGCGTGTGCATACGACAATAAAAAACACGCTCGCGGCGTGTGTCTGTCGCGGTTGAATATCCGGGGTCTCAATCCCGACGCCAGATTTTGCTGGCGTGCGGAGAATATAATCCCGGATACGCGACGTTGTCAAACTGATGGCATTGCAGATCCCTACGCAATGTAATACTATGTGTTATACATTAATAACGGAACAAAAAATGCGCATTTTTAAAAACGCCTGGTTTGAGCGATTTGCACGCAAAAACAAAATATCCGACCAGTCACTGCGCGAAATTGTTAAACAGGCTGATAACGGGCTTATCTCAGCAAACCTGGGTAACGGCGTTATCAAGCAACGTCTGCCACGAGTCGGTGGCGGCAAATCTGGCGGTTATCGCACAATCATTTTCTATCGCGTCGGCACAAGGGCCTTTTTCGTATATGCATACGCAAAAAATGAACGTGAAAATATAACCGCTACTGAGGAAAGTGCATTTCGGAAGGTGGCTCCTCACGTACTCAATCTAACAGATGAACAACTGGCACAACTGATTCTACAGGGTCAGTTTACGGAGGTACCCAATGAGTAAAAATTACCGCAGTGATGCGCTTGCATCCGTACATGAAATGATGGAATCGCTTCATGATATCGGCGCAGTAACGAAACAGACTATGCGAGAATTCGATGAACTCTGCCTGCAACCAGCACCTTCAATGTCTCCTGAAAGAATCCGGGAACTCCGTGAGCGTGAACATCTGTCACAATCCGTCTTTGCCAGATACATGAATGTCAGTAAAAACCTGATATCTGACTGGGAACGCGGAGTGAAACGCCCTGGTGGTCCCGCCCTGCGACTTCTTTCCGTTATTGAAAAAAACGGGATTCAGGCCATAAATGTTTGATTACCTTCACTACCGCGCCGTCATTCTGGCGGCGCTTCCCCCAGAGAAGAAATATCATCACCGGATTGCCACATCCACTCCGGCCCCTGCCATCTCAGATCCGGTGAATCATTTCTCTCAGGAATAACTATTACGTTCCTTTCCATCCGCTCCCTTTCTATCGCCATCACAGCCAATGCTGCAACCATGATGTATTTTTGCTCGTCGGTTCCTGTTTCATAGCGCCACATGAGGGTAAACTCGGGGCGATCAGTAACCTCAATGATTTCGTTAATTTCTTTAATTTCGCGAGGAATATCCATGGGTTTAGTCTCCTTTGACATTACATGCCCGCACTGTTTAAAAGAGCGAGCTGTTATTGAGGCATTTGCCGAAAAACAAATTGAAAAAACACCTCTTTTTAACGTCGCTTTTGTATGCAGAAGTTGTCATCAAGGAGGTGTTGCTATTGTTGAAATCCCATCAGACCACTATCACGGCCCTATGGCGGAAAGCCAGAAAAAAGACCTTGATATTCTGATTTCAGGAAATAGCCAGTACCGTTTCCGCAAGATCTATCCTGCGGTCAAAAAAATTACCGCACCAGAATCTACGCCCCCGGTTGCAGACCGTACTTTTGTTGAGGCAAAAGAGGATTTACAGAGGAGGCGGTACGACACAGTGGTTATTCTTTGTCGCAGAGTCCTCGATATCTCAACGAAAAAACTGCTCGGCGATGAAGCAGGAAAAGAATCTCTGTCGCAACGTATTCAGATGATTTACAAAAAAGGCCTGATCACTGAACAGATGAAGGAATGGGCTCATATTGTACGAATAGATGCCAATAAAGCAGTTCATACAGATGAAGTATTCACACCAATTGAGGCAAGCCAGATACTGAGTTTTACCGAAATGTTTTTAGTCTACGCCTTCACTCTGCCTGCAATGGTGGAAGCCAGATGTGACCAAAAAAGATCAGATTCAGCCTCTATATGAATCTCTTTTCTGAACACGTAAATACTACTCCGACACACAGTAAGCCTCCCCCCCGTCATTCACGACGGGGATGTCATGTTCCAAACTCTGCGTTGTTCTCCGCCTCCAGGATTTCTTCGATCTTCTGTACTCCCCGATTATTATAGCGAAAGGTTTCTACCTGCTTATCCGAGTGCGGGGATTTGTCGATGAACCATTTCCCGTATTGTTCTGTTTTGAGCATGTAGGTATTGGCAATGCGACCAACCTTGTTAGCGGATATTTTGAGTTGCACTCCAACTTCTGACGCCGAATAGTAATGTTCATTGATCATCGGTAGCGGGATTACGTTAGCGCCTACAACGGGATTAACCAGGCTGGCGGCAACGACCTGTTTGGCTTCAGGGGCAAGGTTGGGGAGGAATCCGAAAAGGTCTTTCATTGTATCGACGGTCATTTTCAGCGCCCGCGCTTTGCGGAATTCCTCAAGGCCGTTAGTCGAATGTTTCGTGGTGGTTTTTTGTTGCAGTTGCTGTTGCATTGACTCCAGTTGATCGACCAGCGAACGACGGACGGATTTAGATTCACGAGCGGCAACCCGAAGCGCTTGTTTATAGGTCATCACAATAACAACCTGATCCGCACCACCTTTTTTCTTATCCATGGGGGTTACGAAATTTTCGTAACCCTCCCCCTCAAGTTCATCTTTGATGCGTGCAATGAAGTCGTTGTTGCGTACTTCTTTTTCACCGCACAGTCTCCGCGCTTCATTCACCATTTTCAACAGAGCCTGGCTGTCGATAGTTCCATTTTTCATTATATTATTTTTCATCGTGTTAACCTCTCAAGCTCGCCGTAGCGAGTTCGCATAAAAGAAATCCCCGCGAGTGCGAGGATTGTTAGTTGCGCTCTGCTGCTGATTTAGCCATCAATATTTACCTTTATCGCGTATACCTTTACCGGTTTATCACCGAAGTGCGGATGTGTGATTGTCTTGATTTCATATCCGCCATACGGAATATCAATTCTGCGGCTGGAATCGTCGCGCTTCGGATATCCCTTTGTGATAATCAGGCGGTCATATTCCCGGAACATGATTCGCTTATTCCAGTAGTCATTACACAAGCGATACTCTTCCGTTTTCTCCCCGCGAATCATGGCATCGAAGTATTCACCTTTGACGGCAAGTTGCAGGTTAGCCACGGTTAACCTCCTGAGGCGGTTCTGGTAGCGGCATCCAGTGGGTTACTTTCGATGCCGGTTCTTCCCCATTGTCAGTAACTGCCCACCATTTGTTTCTCGACCAATCGTAATACCCTTCGAAGGTATCGCACTCAGTCCAGCCGTAAGACTTACCCCAACACCAAACATACTGTTTATCGTTCGGCATTCGCTCACTACAGCTTATCCAACCATCCGGAGTTACCGGAGTTGGTCCATCGAATTCGGGCATGTCAGGACCTTTTCTGATAGCTTTAGCCAGCTCCAGCGGGTCATCGTAAAGCCAGTCGCCAGTTTGTGGGTGATTTGCTTCTGCAAGCTGCGCAGCCCATTCAAGACCATCTTTTTGACCTTGGAGATAATCAAGCGGCAACTCTTCATGATTACTTGCAGGTTCGGCACTATCAGCTTCGCGCCGCTTCTGTAGCTCTGCTGCCATCGCTCTCACGACTTCAACTGGTGCCCTTGCAGCAAACTCTATGTTGGTGATCAGCTCATTAAGATATTGCTCGCCTGGATACTGTTTCTTATCGGTTATAGTGGTCATATCACTCTCCTTTTCCCTGAAGCATTGCAGCGCGGCAGGCTTTCCAGCCTCTCACCTCTGCAATAGCGGCAACAGCATCAACCGCGTACATGCTAAGAGGATTAGGCATTGGTTTTTCTTCCGGTACTACTGGAACGGGGGGAGCGGCGTAGACCTCAATAATTCCATTATCAATAGGCCATTCTCCATCCTTGAGATAATCACTTGTGCCGTCAACTTGCTGTTCTGCAATGTGGAAAGCACCTATTGGTTTTGCTTCCAGCGATGCCAGAGCAATTTCATAAGCCCGGCGCTCAATATTGTCTCTCACGTCCAGGCTGCCTATGCGCTCTTTGATTTCTTTAATCAGTTCTTTGTCGGTTAAAGTGGTCATATCACTCTCCTTTGATGCGAATGCCAGCGGCGCGGGAATCATTCCATCGCTTTACTTCTTCACGAATTACGTCAATGCATTCTTTCGAATCCATTAGGTAATCTTCATCAAAAAGACGTTCCTGTTCGTTTTCTATCGCAACAATGATTGCTTCAACTAACTTTTGTGCCTGAGAATCACTTTCTAACTCTGCTATGCGCTTACTCCCATCCGAGATAACACCTTCGTAATACTCACGCTGCTCGTTGAGTTTTGATTTTGCTTCCTCAAGCTCAACACGCAGCTTCCCTACCGTTAGCGCAATATCCTCGTTCTCATGGTCGCGGCGTTTGATGTATTGCTGGTTTCTTTCCCGTTCATCCAGCAGTGCCAGCACAACCTGAGGTGTGACTTTCATACGAAATGCCAGCAATTTCTGAGGCGTTGCTACTGTTTCAATTGCTACTGCCGCATCACGCAGTGCCTGATAGTCAATCTTGCTCACTGGTTGCCTCCTTTGTGGATCTGCGCTGCGATGCACGAAAAAAAAGATTCCCGCGTATGACAGTTAAGAGCTGGTGCGAAAGCCGCGTTAAGAACGGCAGCATCACAGCCGTCATCGATATAGAGCGCAATTTTTTTCTCCAGGCGCGCTTTGGCTTCTTGCAACTGCATACCCCGGCACGTACGCGGGATATACTCAGCAATTTGAGCGATAGATTTTTCGTTCTGTTTAAACATGCTTCACCTCGACAGGCTTGATTGTGTCGATCAGCAGTCTGCGGCGCGTATTTTCTGCAAAGTGGCGGCGTCCGGTTTCTTTGTGGTAAAACTCGTTTTTGCCGACGACCCACATCCGCTCTGTCTGGTGAAGTTTTTTTACCTGCGGGCCGTCTTTGGTGATCACAATGCCGGTATGGGTTTTTACGATTGTCATGCCACTACCTCTTCGAATTTCAACTCCAATTGGTCACCCCAGATTTCACATGATTCGGAACACGAACCAGTATCAAACCGCTTGGCCAGCACCATCGCTTGATACAAATTGCTGTAGTCGCTGTCGGCATACATCCTGGCAATCCCGTCAAGCGTCAGGTGACCACGGTACATAACGTCTTTACCTGTTCTGCGATGACCATCCCTGACGTGTTTGCCTGTAACCAGTTCATTAAAAACCCGCATCAGACCAGGTTCGTCTTTACATGCAAGCCCCAGCTTTTGCGTTGACTTTTTGATGCAGAAAACACAGTTCCCGAGGTGCTCCGGGATTTGCAAATCAAAAGGTTGTTTTCGCCACCACCGGATAACATCCGACTTATCAAAATCTGACAGTTCGGCAAGATACCGGACGCCCGGTTTCGGTTTCAGCCTACGGGGTTCGTCTGCACGAATACCCAGCCACGTGATGTAGTTCCCTTGTCCGAAATGGTCATCGCAGTATTTTGTGAAGGGGGTGAGTTTTAATCTGTCAGTGCAGAACGCGCCGCCGATGTATGGCGTGCCATATTTTTTTACCATGTCCATAAACGGTTTAAGCACCGGCATTCGCGTCTGAATATCCTTTGGTTCCCATTCCGTATAACCATTTGGCTGCCCAAGCTCTGGATTTATATCGACCTGCAACACGGTTAGCGGAATATCCCAGAACTTCACAACCTCCCGAATAAACCGGTACGTCAGCGGGTGTTCACATCCCGTATCCATGAGTATGTAATGAACGTTTTCACCAACTTTTCTTCGTTGCTCCATAAGGTGGACGAGGTACGCCGATGTCCGACCGCCTGAAAAACTCACAACATGATGAGTGCTCATTTCTTCGTCTCGTTACGGGGAGGGGGTTAAATAGGTGGTAAGCTGGAATTGCCGGATGTTTACCCGTGTCCGGGGTACGACCTCACGTTGCAGCGTACGTGAATAGACTATTGCCCAGTGTCGTTTGATGTCGGCTGAGGATATTCGCCTTGCTCTTGTAACAGAGTTAGAAGAATGGAAAACCCCTCACGATGTGATGATTGATGAGTGTCGATCCCGGAATGATTGATGTTGTTAAACTCCAACATCGTGCTCCTGGCGATAGCCTCAACGGTATTCCAGAATACTAATACATCTGTTTTCTGCTCTGTTTTAGCAGCAACAGGAAGTTTGATATTTTGTTGACATTTATTAATGCAACCATTTTGAATATGTTCCTCGTGCTTTTCATTGTCATAAGCATACAGCCCGACAAAAACATTTCGCACGTTACGGGATATATTTTCCAGATTCGCCTTTGGTTCCTTTGTTAAATCAAGCACCGATAAATGGGCTTTAAGCGTATCCGCAGCTATTTTCTGAATATCCTCTGGTAAATCTTTAAATTGCATAGTATACCCTCCTGGAACTGTGTATTTTCTCGTGAAATATGAGCGATATGTCGTGACGTCCCTGTCACAGATTTCATCACACTGAGAACGTGCCGATGAAGGTTAAGATATCTTCTTCTTCGAAACGCTCTTTCAGCAGGTCACGGAACTCTTTGGCAATTTCTTCTTCCGCAGCTTCAACACGCACGATACGTAGCACCAGAACAGGTTGTTCGCTTGTCAGAATGCTTAATCGCAGCGTGAATTCCCTGTTGCCCAGGCCCTCGTATGGGATGCATTCAAAGCGGAAAGTGGCAGGCATGATTTCTTTGCTTTTAGCCTCAACGGACTCCATGACTGAGCGGCTACCGCTGAAGTTTTGCTCTTCATATTCAGCACTGCGTTTTGCGTCGATGGTAAGACGACGGACAGCAGAGATCGCCTGTTTGATATCCAGCACATTACCGTCGCTGTCATAGGCTGTGAGGAAGTCGGCCCAGTCTTCCAGCCATTCAGCGAGAGATTTCTGGAGTTGTTTTTTGCCGTCCACGTCACGTAATGCGCGATATGGTGATGTGGCTTTCAGTTCCAGCAGTGCCTTGTTGTCAGCGTGTCCAGGTTGCTCCAGAGTGCCGATATTGAACACAGTGACTGCTTTCATCGTTTCCGCGTTAATGAAGCAGCGGGAGCACTCATCGGCATACCCTTTGCTGTATTCAACAAAGTCATCAATACTGGTTGTGGTCATGACTCCACGGAAACGAAAACGTTCTGTCATGAATTGTTCCAGACTTTCGATATTTACATTGTCCGGCAATAACGCAACAGGGCATTCCGTAAGCGGCAAATTTTCACCAGAAAAAGCAGTAGTGGTGAGTTTTACAATTTCTTTAATGGCATTGCTATCTAACTGAGACATGTATATTTACCTTTAATTTATGTATTTAGGGATAATGCGCGAGCGTTTTAAGGCGGGGATTATTCAGCGTAAAACAGCGTCATGTTGGCCCTGTTTATCAAAAAGCTGTCCCTGGTCTTTCTGGAACAAAGTAAGCTCACCACCTTTATTTACAAACATTGGTGTGTTAGTCGTATCTTCTTCTGATTTACTACCACGCATTGTCGGGCGTGTGAATTTTAGTTTATGGGAAACTGATACGCGATTTTCATCAAGTGAAGATAATTCGAATTCAACACATACCTTTCCTTTTTTGTTTGTGCTGTTTACGCCAAAGGCAACTTCACTTAATACCGCACCAAGTTTGTTAACAAATACCCCGCCGTCGAGGTCGTTAATGAAAACATTAACATCAGTTTGATGCTGGTTCATATTAATATCTCCGTGTAGAGGTGTGTTAAGGCTTCAGTTGTTCACTGCATTTAAAGCCTGGTTTTGTTTGTGAATTAAAAGTTATCGCCACCGTACTGCCAGTAACCCGGGTCGTCCGTGTGATTCGGGTTTGCGTTTTTGCTGCGATTGTCTTTGTCTTTGAGAGTGGAAACCATATTTGCTACCGTTTCTGGTTTCTTTCCTTCAGCTTTTTCTTTCAGTGTCTGCCCTGTTTCTGCAATGAATGGAATGCGGATTTCCATCTGGTAACTGTCTGCGCCAGTCTTTCTGTTTGTGGTTAATACTTTCTGGAGCACTAACCCGATTTTCTTTCCGTGAAACTCAGGTGCAACATATTTACTGACGGAAACCATATGTTGCGTTAACTGCCCAATTCCTGTGCATCCCATCATGGCGTGAATAATGCTCGCCCCAAATTTATTTTCAGTGCCGTCATTCTTCTGAACACAAACACTGAGATATTGGATTTTCCGTCCGTCGTCGGATTCTCCAGAAAACTCAATGAATCGGGCACCTTTTTCTGATTGCTTGAGTTCTGCTTCGGTGATGTTAATGATATGCGCACCCGTTTCGGTAATAAAACCACCTTGTCCGGCGGTTAGTGCTGATTCTTCATTGTAAGTAAAAATTACATCATCCATTAGTTATTAACCCCCCCCATTGTTCTCCAAATACAAAACCAATTTCCGCCAGTGCTTCGTCCATTTTGTCGATGAACTCCGGCACCATCTCATCAAAACTCGCCATGTACTTTTCATCCCGCTCGACCACGACATAATGCAGGCCTTCACGCTTCATACGTGGGTCGTAGTTGGCGAAGTACCAGGCGTCCTTGTCTGTAACCCACATGCTGAATTGCACCTGGGCCATGTAAGCAGGCTTGATAGCGTCAAAGCCGCCAAGCCGGAACTTCATGAAGTCGCGGGAAGTGAAGGGGCATTTAAGCTCAAGACCGTTACCGTCGCTGCATAAACCGTCGGGAGAGCAGGCGGTGCGCATGCTTTCGTCACGAAAAATTATTGGCGTTTCCGCGACGGTAACATCCGCGATAAATTCGAAGAGGGCACGGGCATCATCTTCGTATTGCTTTCCCCATGCGAGCGACTTAGCGTTAACTTCCGGTGCCACGCCAGTACAAACTTCAGCCAGCAGGGTGTGGAAGTATGACATTTTTGTATCAGGCCATTTGCTGCCTGAACGTGGTTTGGCTATGACGTTGTGAACTTCTGAAGCAGTGATAACACCGAGTCTCAGCTTGTGCCATCCATCATCGCCCTGGTCGAGGCTGGTAATATCCACGCCAGTTCGCTGGAGAATAATTTCTGGTGTCATGACACGGCCTCGCTGTTATTTTCCGTGGTGGCGTGAACTTTCGCTTCCGCCGTGGCCTTGTTTCTGGCAGCTTTCTTTTTGACAAAATCCAGCGTTTTGACGGCTTCTTCCTGCGTGAGATCTTCATGTGATGCAATCGTGCGACGGAATGTTTTGGAACATACGGGGAGAAGGTCATCCCATTTCTTGTTGATTTCGGTGATTGCCTGAGTGATCTCATTGATAATCTCATCTGATGCGGGAGTGACGTCGCGCTCAGGGATGTGATCAGCATTCAGGATAATACCTTCACCGGCCTGAGTGTTCAGGTAGTCGATAGCTGTATCCAGGCGATCGCGACGGGGCCAGTATTTGCTGGCGCGTTTAACAATGGCTTTGCGGGCCATTTCATCGGGGAAACTATCCCACGGGCTACTTCCTCCGTTATTTCCGGCTTTGCTGCACGCCCTGATGACCTCGATTTCCCTGTTGCTCATCTCTTCGGTCAGATAGTCGCCTTCGGATGTTTTTACGACACAATAACCGCCAATGCGTGCGCCCCTGTCTACGAATGGGTTGTATTTGTGCGTGGGGGCGCAGTCAATACCGTTGGACTCGTAAATGTCCTTCTCGTAAACAAGTTTGCATTGCCCCCACTGAATGGCTCCTGTGACCTGTGCCAGATGCAGAAGCCCCATATAACTGATATCCAGGCATACAGCCTTTTTTCGTGGGACCAGATACGCCAGCTTGCTGGCCGGGTTCAGGGTTATGCCGATGGCGGCAACATTGATGATAGCGTTCTGTGCGCTGGGCAGATTTGCCCGTGCTGTGTCAGCCAGAAAGGCATTTTTCTGGAATTGCTGAATTGCAAACTGACTTTCCTTCGCCCATGTCAGCGTCGGTTCAGTTAATGCCTCGCAGAAAAAGCGCTCCTGCTGCTTAACAAATTCAACGATATCGAACATTTTTTGGTCCTGAAAATCAGAAAGGACAGGGGGAGAATTTTCTCTCCCATTCTTCTTCCGCCCGAGCATAGGCGATCGCTGAGATATAATCGTTGTACGCCTCTTCAGCTTTTTCGCCAGTGAGTGCCAGTTGGGCTTCTTTGGGTAAAAAAAGGCTGCTCATAAGCAATGGTTTATCGGGGAACATGCTGATAAGCTCCTGCGCCCGATCATCAATCCATTTATCCTTTTCATCCTGAATTTGCTGATTAATCCAGCGACGCTCCTCTATGCGGTCGCAGGTGAGGTATGCGTTCATGGCGGAACTCCTGATTCCGGTTAATGCATTAAATTAATTTGTCGGGAAAGCTGACATACAGGGCAGTTACATTCTTCCTCCTGCTCCTTAGCGAAGAAATATGCAGCGGCCTGTAATGCGATGTCTTCTGGATGTTCCGCGATAAACATAACATTGCCTTCCGTATCAATAACAGAAATAGCCTCATCAGACAGGACGACAAAATAGGCGATGATTTTATCATCCATAAAAACTTCTCCCATTATCGTTCCTGCTGGAGTTACGACGCTTTTTACATTGATATTTATTTTTTGATTGAGCATGATATTTCCTTTCAGGCTGGTGAGATTAACGGTTGGCCTTTATTGTTCAGGTAAACTTCTATTGCATCTGAGATAATGCGAATTTTTTCAATCAGTGAATGTGCGTAAAGTGCATTATTAACGTTCGCTGACGCCATGTAATAACGCCCGTTGTAAAGAATTGCTGTGCCGGGCTTAACGTCCTCGCGAGAAACTAATGCGGTTCCGTAGTGAGGTTTGAGCATGACAAATCCTCCGGTTAATTAATCCAGATATTTTATTTAATCCCCGATATGTGATCGGGGATGGGGTTAATTAAAGATTAACGTTGAAACCAAAGCGGGAAGATTTTTCCGATGTGCGGGAAATATCCAGCAATTTACGGCGCATTTCTTCCGTCAGATGTTTGAAGGCGTTAAATTCGGCGACAGCGGCGTCAACGTTATAGCCTTTGCTGTGTAGCTCATTGAGGATGCGCATAGTTGGGCTTGGCATATCGAAGAGCACGGAAGCATCAAGGCTGATAACTTTGCGATCAACATAGTTCATCGTGGCGTAGGGATGGTTATCTGAGAACCACGAGAGAGGGTAGTTGATGTTCATTGGTGCAGGTAAAAGGCTCTGGCGAAGTTTCTTTTCGCACTCGATGAAGTAGCGGCGGATCTGGCGACCTTTTTCGTTACGTTCAACCATCGCAAGCTCTTTGGCTGTGTCGAGGGTGAGGTGGTATTCCTTGCGGTTGTAACCGCCTCTACCTTTTGCTTCCCGAATTTGGGAAGCAATCATATAGTCCTGATTTTCAACGAAACCATATTCAGCAATGCGTTCTGTAATCCAAGACGCAAAGCGTTTACCTACCCCAAGAAAAGTATGTAAATCACGGGCATTAACGAGAAGAGTAGTTTCGTTGGCGATAGTGCCGTTGAATACGGGGATGAGTTGACTAGTCATTTTTATGTCCTTGCTGATTTGTTCAGATAACCCTGTGTTCAGCAGGGTGGTCAGGTACTTGAACACCGCAGCAAGTCGGCCCGTATCCTTAGCCTTACGGCTGTTTTTCGGTATACGCGCTACCCGACCATATCTGAAAAATGGACACAAAAAAACCGCATGACTGACGGGGCGGTTTCCGCTTGCTGTGGTGTGTTCAGCACCATGAAGCGGAATATATCCCCGTCGATGTGGATTTGTCAAGGTTGCTTTGGCAGAAACATGTTTACAGCTTTATTCCGCATGCAGTGATAAATTTATTAACAGCACCAGTGGAGCCTAATACATTAAAGTTGAAAGAATATGTCATGGCATCTTCTCGTGTGATGTCTTGGCGTCGAATCCCGACCCTCACTCTATGTTTAGCATCTCTGAGTTGCCTGAGTATAATTTTAATTTTCTTCATTTCAGTATCAGTACGTTCAGTGATAGCTTGTGTTAGCATTGAGTTTCTTCTTGAAAGTGTTGCGTTGAGCCTTATTATACTATTTTTGTCAATTTTTATTGCCACATCTATTGGAAATGAATAAATTGGGGCCGATGTTTCTTCTTCTATGTCCTTTTCGACTAATGAGAATGTTAGGGATCTTGGCGTACAATTAAGAGCAATCATGTGATTATCAATCTCTTCAGGATTTGATGTTTTTTTTCCTACCATCAGCGCCGTGTGACCATCAGAGAACAAATCGTCGTCTGTTACTGTATACCACTCCGCCTGTACTATTGGTGAAAAAAAAATTGTAGTGATAAGAGTTGTCCTGAGTATTTTTCGCATCATTAAGTTTCCCGTTCAGTTCGACTGACCACTTCAAAGTGCTTACATAGGCTATTTGATAGCACTACCTACGCGGCAGTATAAAGAAGTCAGTTGAAAACTTGAACGTTGTGTTGAAAACATAACTTTGTGCGGCATAGGTAATCGTAGAATGATTGTGATTGGTCTTATGGTATCCAATCATTACTTTTGCTATAGGTTTTGGACGGAATCGGTATTTCATGTAACGCTTTGGCGGTGCTGCCTGCACCCCAAAACATTCCCTGTATTGGTCAGCGCCAACTTCCTGCCAGTGTTGCCCGTTCTCACGCCGTTCTCGCTCTCGCGCGGGGATACTCTCTCATCGACCGGATCGCACCCGATGATACAGCACGTTTACGTGTAGGGGTCTAAACAGGTCATTGACGCTGTAAAGCTCCAGATTGTTAAAGAGCATTTTGCGGCGGGTTAAGTCGCGCCGTACGACTGATTTATGTAGCCCTGTGTAAGGGCGCGATGTTTCTGGCTTGAAATAAATATAACTTGCGGTGATTTTTGTGTAAATACCGTTGGTGGTTATTGTGGGCAAAAAAATATTACTTAACTGATTTTTAAAGTGATTTATTTTTGAAGGGGACAGATAGCAGGAGGGGATATGCAAAGAAAAACCCGGCGCATGGGCCGGGCTATTTATCTGGTCCTGTACTCATTCAGTAGAGTAGGGGCCAAGAAATCGCACTCCGTTGAAGTGAATAAGATGAGAAGGTGCATCAGCCACCCATACCTCTGTTTCCCATGCGATTTCACCAAGATATCGTCCCATGATGGAGCGATTTGGAAAAGCGGTCACATAGACAAGTCCGGCTGTTGATCCGGCAAACAGCCTGGCAAGCTCAGCATGCCGCTTCCCATCAACCGGTCCATGACTGGTGACAGACTCAACCAGTAGCAGCCAGTTTTTCGCAGTAAAATGTAGCACCACATCTGGCATTTTACCGTGTGAATCCACATCAACACCTAGCCTAGGCCCTGGCTAAGGCTTTGGTAGTTCAAACATGATGCACAGCCTGAATGACAACACCTGAAGCCAGTGGTTGAATGGCAAATTGCACACAAAAACAGTTAACAGGCTAATTATTGAGATTCTAAGTATCTAGCTACCCCTCTCACCCCCCCTTGATGGCTTTGACATCCTCCACGCCCCAAAGGACGTGAAGGATGTCAAATCACTCTGTGAGCTCAATCAAAAGTCTCATCATTCCACTGCGACTTGATGACCTTTCCGACAAACTGGCAGTTTTCGTTACACTCAATCATCTCGAATCGTGGGTTGAGCGGCTCCAGGTACGCTTTACCGCTCTCACGAATGAATCGTTTGAAGGTAAATTCATCGCCGTTCATTCGGGCCACGCAAAAATCGCCATCCTCGATTTCCCGTTCAGGGTCAACGAGTATCAGCATACCTTCAGGGAAGCTGGGTTTACCACCCTGCGGTGCGGTCATTGAATGCCCCTTGACCTCCAGCCAGAACGACCTGTCACTGGCTTTTGTGGTGGTGGAGATCCATTTAATCGCATCTTTTGCGGTGTACGAAATATCATCCATTGAGAATGCGCCAGCTTGTACGCAGGAGAGTAACGGATATTCGTAAGCGGGGACACGAGTTAATGGCTCTTCAATTGCGAGCGCCATTTCTGCAATAGATTTTGCCAGGCTGGGACTGAAATCACCAACCTTTACATTCAGTATCTTAGCAAGCTGTGCTGCGTGGCTGGCATTTATGGCGTTGATGCCAGCCATTAGCTGATTAACAGCGCTTTGAGTAACACCTAATTCATAGGCTAATGACTCCTGAGATAAGCCTAACTCTTTCTTTTTCGCGTTAAAAATACTTTTCAGACGCTTAGCATCTTCCAGTTGTTCAGGGGTTAACGGTTTCTTTTTCATGTTCATACCATATCACCTTTGGTTATATTTATTGAAATATCAGCGGTGTTGACATTTTAATAACTGTGCGTAATGATATGGGCATTTTGAAGGAGTCAGTTATGGCGATGAAAAAAGAGACCCTGGCTGATTACGTATACAGGTTCGGTCAGAAGAAAGCCGCTAAGGACTTTGGTGTGGCGCAGAGCGCGATCAGTAAAGCGCTTCTCGTCGGACGTGAAATTTACGTCAAAACCTTTGATGACGGCAGAGTTGAGGCGGAAGAGGTTCGTCCGTTCCCTGCGTTCGTAAGAGGCGATGATTAATCCTGGACACACAGCGCACCGGAGGTGTGAGTGAACAGGCAAATCAAAACGGTTATGCCCGATCAGTACAGCGATGCTGATCGGGACTGGATACAGGAGCAATTGTTACAGCTAGACCCGACCACCAGGGTAAAAATTGCAGCAGAGTACGCGAGAGTGTACCAGGAAGAGTGGGACAAGGAGCCTGTATCGTTCAGGAAGGGCAACAGGGCAAGACGGAGCGCCAACACCCGGTTACGGGTGTATGTCCAGAAGTACGCGAGAGCCAGCCGTGGCTGGATGCTTTCGCCAGTAGCGATACGGAAGGAATAGACCTCATCAAGGTGATTATTTTTTGTGAAATAATTTCATGTGAAATTATTTGGCTTGAAATTTTACTAAGAAGGGGGTAAGGGGGCAGATCTGTAACATCCGTGCCCGTAAGGGCACTACCAGAGGAAGGCAGCTCCATAGGTTAGGTAGATCACTGTATAGGGCGCGATAGTTTCTGGCGAAATTATTATTGTGCTAGCTATCACAGTGGAAATAGTACCATGTTCATCAAACATGTGGTTATCAGCCTGCTCGGAAACAAATTCTACACCGGAAAAGACAAGGTCACGTTTGATTATGTGCTGGCTGCCAAATTGCGTGATGCCGGACTGGCGATCGAACGTAATTATCTGGTTGATATGGGCAACGGTAAGCGCGGATTCGTCGATATCATGGTCGTTGCCCCATCTGGTGAACGGTGCGCGATCGAGGTGGACAGAGCGTCACCACGGGCACGTTCAATACTGAAACTGCGCAGACTCAAGCTATACGGCATTCCTGGTATCGTGCTTCTGCGCTGTTCACGTAATCCGGATCAATACGTTAGCGATGAGATCGACGTGATCCCGGCAACGGGTAAATCACGTAGCAAGGGGGCGTCATGCTGAAAATAATCCCAAACTTTGCTCAGGAGCGCGGTTTAAACCAGCTGCGGCACCAGTGGAAACAGCATCGCACGTACTTGATGTACGCACCCACTGGCTCTGGCAAAACTGGTCTTGCAGCATTCGTCACCGCCGGAATGGTTGAACGTGGTATGCGGGTGATGTTTGTCTGTCCGTACACCATCCTGCTGAACCAGACAGCGGAACGTTTCACCGAATACGGTTTACCGTGGGAAGAAATCAGTTTTGTATGGCGTGATCACCCTAACTATGACCCGTCACGACTGATTCAGATTGCCAGTGCCGACACGCTGATCCGTCGTGAGTTTCCTGACAACATCGATCTGCTGATCATCGATGAAGCACACATGAAGCGTCGTGCGTTACTTGAGGTTATCCGGGACAGAGACATCAGGGTTCTTGGACTTTCCGGCACCCCATTCGCAGCCTGGATGGGGAAGTACTACGAATGCCTGATCAAGCCTACAACGATTCGTGAACTTATTCAGCGTGGTGATCTGAGCGATTACGAGTTTTTTGCCCCCTCAATGCCTGATCTGACTGGCGTAAAAACCAGTAACACCGTATTTGGACGGGATTACAACGAGGAACAGCTCGCATCCATCATGGGGAGTTCGGATCTGGTTGGCGATATCGTTAGCAACTGGCTTGAGAATGGCGAGGATTTACCGACGATCTGCTTCTGCGTGAACGTGGCTCATGCGAACTTTGTTACCCGTGAGTTTTTACAGTCTGGCATTGGCGCAGAGGTGATGACGGCAGATACCCCCCATGATGAACGGCAGGATATCATTCGCCGTTTTGAAGATGGTGCGACCAAAATAATTGTCAACGTCGGCGTACTGGTTGCGGGATTTGACAGCGATGTTCGCTGCCTGATCTACGCCCGTCCGACCAAATCAGAAATCCGCTGGTTGCAGTGCATCGGGAGAGCGTTACGTACTGCGTCTGGTAAAAAACGCGCATTGATTTTCGACCATTCCGGTACGGTTCATCGGCTGGGCTTCCCCGAGGATATCGAGTATGACGAACTTCCGGGAAAAAATGACGGAATGAAAGCGTCTGCTGGCGGTGGCGAGGTTAAAGCTGAAAAACTTCCCAGAGAATGCCCCAAATGCCACTTCATGAAGCCTGCTGGTGTACACATGTGTCCCAAATGTGGATTTCGCCCACTTGGTGGTGATGACGTGGCGACAGATCGCGATCGTAAGCTTTTACGCGTCAACAAAGGGAAACGCGAATACACCCGTGAGGAAAAACAGCGTTGGTGGAGTGAGATCAAGGGTTATCAGAATTACCGCAACGCGACGGGTAAACCCCTGAGTGACGGATGGTGCGCTCATACCTACAAGGAGAAGTTCGGTGTGTGGCCTAAAGGCTTCAGTAATGCGCCGCTGCAAACCTCAGTTGAAGTGTACAACTTCATCAAGTCAAAGACCATTGCCTATGCCAAAGGGCGCAAGAAAGCCATGACAGGAGGCCAGCATGCAGACTAAGAAGGCAGCGGCCGGGCATTGGGGGCGAATTTTTGAATATTACGGCATGCCTCCTGTTACTGGCTTGAAACATTATAGCGGCCCCTGCCCGATATGTGGTGCCAGAGGTAAATTTCGCTGTGATGATAAGGATGGTTCCGGTTCATGGATTTGTGTCTGTGGTCACGGGGACGGGATGAAGTTGTTGCAACTTGCCACGGGTAAGCCCTGGGTTGATCTGTGCGATGAAGTCGATCGACTGGTTGGTAATACCTGGAAGAGAGGGCATGCCAGACGCACTGTAACGGATATTGCCAGAGAACGGGAGCGGGTCATGGATAAGTTTGCCGGACTCCCGTGTCTGCGGGGCACAACAGGTGAGGCGTACCTGCAGGGGAGGGGAATACTCCAGTTACCGACCGAATCCGTGCGTTTCTGTGACCGTCAGATCGCCAGCGGGCGCGAATATCAGGCAATTTACGCCATTGCAACAGATGACAAAGGTTCTCTTTGCTATCTGCATCGTACGTTGCTGGATGGTGATCGCAAGGCGAATGTAGAGGCGGCTAAAAAAATGACTGCGCTACAGGAGTTGCCTGGTTTGCAGCATGCCAAATCGGTGGCAATACGCCTGTATCCGGTGTCGTCCACTCTGGGGATAGCCGAGGGTATCGAAACTGCGCTTTCATGCCGTCAAATCTTCCGCTGCAATGTGTGGTCAACAATGAACTCCGGTTTTATGGAGAAGTTTATTGCGCCACCAGGCGTTAATCACCTGATTATCTTTGCAGACAATGATGAGCACGGCGCAGGTCTGGCGGCTGCCTTTAAATGTGGGCATAAGAATCTCATGAGTCGTAATGACGTTGAGAAGGTCAGCATTCGCTGGCCTGACTTGCCGGATTTTAACGACATGCTCATTCAGGGGTGTGAAGCCCGTGAACATGTGTTGACGCGCAAATTCAAAGCGGAGGCTGCCTGATGGAAATAGAGATGATCAAGGCGGCTAATGGCGTATTTGTACCGGCGTATGAGCGCGATTTACCCCGACTGGCAAAATTTAAAAACGGTGAGCTGTATACACTGGAAGCAAAACTTACCCGTAACCCATCTTTTCACCGGAAGATGTTCGCTTTTCTTAATTTCTGCTTTCAGTACTGGTGCGCTGAACATGCTGGATACGAATTCTCTGATGAAGCGACGCAGTTTGATGAGTTTCGTAAAAATCTGACAATTCTTGCCGGGTTCTATGATGTGGTCACAACCATAAGAGGCGAGGTGAGATATCGGGCAAAAAGCCTGAGTTACGCGAATATGGATCAGGATGAGTTTGAACGTTGCTACAACGCAATGATTAATGCCGCGTTAAAGCATGTGTTTGGGCGCTCAAACAGCCCTGAACTGAATAACCGCCTGCTGTCGTTTTTCTGAGGTGATGATGAAGCAACGTAAACCCAAAAAATGCAAAGTGTGCGGCTCCTCGTTTGTGCCGTTCCGCTCATATCAGATAGTTTGCTGTGGTCAGTGCGCACTGGAACTGGTCAGAAAAGAAAAGGCGATAACTTCAGCAAAAGAGCAGGCAGACAAGCTGAAAGCGCGCAGGAGGGACTTACAGCCCCGCAGTTACTGGATTAAGCAGGCACAACAGGCTGTGAATGCTTATATCAGGGAGCGGGACCGTCATTTGCCGTGTGTTTCATGCGGGACGTTAGATTCAGCCCAGTGGGATGCTGGCCATTACCGTACAACAGCTGCGGCACCTCAGCTCAGATTTGATGAACGCAATATCCATAAGCAATGCGTGGTGTGTAACCAATACAAAAGCGGAAATCTCGTTCCGTATCGCGTCGAACTGATTAACCGCATCGGGCAGGAAGCAGTAGACGAAATCGAATCAAACCATAGTCGCCACCGCTGGACTGTCGAAGAGTGCAAGGCGATCAAGGCAGAGTATCAACAGAAACTTAAAGGCCTGCGAAACAGCAGAAGTGAGGCCGCATGACGTTCACCGTAAAAATCATTCCTGACATGCTTGTTGAGGCATATGGAAATCAGACCGAAGTGGCCCGAATACTGAACTGTAATCGTGCCACGGTCAGAAAATATATTGGCGATAAAGAAGGCAAACGGCACGCCGTCGTCAACGGTGTCCTTATGGTTCATCGTGGATGGGATAAGGGGAAAGCTACTGATGCGTGATATTCAGCAGGTGCCTGAACGCATGGCTTTATTCAGGTCGTCTGGAAAAGCGCATGAGCAGCGTAATAGCGGAGTTCATGGCGAAGAGTATATGAACAGATTATTCGAATGCTATATGAGACTGAAGCACGGAGATCGCTATGACCTGACACGTGATGCTGACGGTTTCTACTGCCGTGAAGTTGTGAAACGAATGTTTGAAGTGTGGTGTCATTGTAAAGGATGGGGGCTGTGATGCGGCTAACCCCAGTATTCGGCATGGTTAACTTTATTAATGATGCTCATTTCCGCCGCATATGGAGGCATCCGAAGAAAATCATTAACTCTCGTCAGAAAGCATGGGTTCACTACATGCTACAGGTATGGGGAAATGTTAACGCTGGTGATGATTCTCCTTGTGGTGCAATTAACGTTATTGGGCGACTGATGATTCGCAGTCAGTGGAGCGATGACAAAGCTAAGCAGATTGAGTCTGTTGTCATGCGTCTGTATGAAGAAGACGGACTACGTGGAGATGAACTCCATCAGAAAGCCCGAGAACTGGTCATCCCTCAGTCATCGGCAGGTAATATCATTGCTCTCGCCAAAGAATCCGATGATGCTGCTTTCGTTGAACGTGTGATGGTTGAGACCTTTCATCGTGAAAGCCCTGTCCGTGATGTAGCTATTAGGCGATATTGCAATCGCGACAGCACGCAAGATATCGCCAGGATGATTTCTCAGATAACAGGAGTTGATATTCAGTATTGCCGGAGGCGGGTCGTGTGGTGCGAGAGGGTCCTTGATTCAGAAATGTTTTATGCAATGAAGCGAGAATTGGAGAAAGAACTTCTAGTGATTGCTGGATGATGCAAAATATTTTTTGTAAATGCGTTGCTTTCGAGAAATGAAAGTAGTATGTTTTGTGTATGCTCGGAGCAAAAGCGCACTGAGAAGCGAAAGAGAAATCCTGATTTACCTCGGTCGTCGATAATATTTAGGATCGGCATACTGGCTAGATTAGGTAAAGGCCTCGGCAGAAATGTCGGGGCTTTTTGTTTGCACAACAGGTAAGAGCATTGAACCCGCAGACCTCGTGGAATTGGTGAAAGGTGTGCGCAGTGCTCTTATCGTTGTGGTGAAGCTCAATGGCGAGCTAGCAGACAGGCGACTGTGAAAATACTAGTCATGTAGCGGATCGCCGCGCGTATTGTAATCGGCAGCGCACCGATGGGAGCTGGTTCGATTCCGGCCGCCACAATCCAAACTGAGCCGTAGCCTCTGGGTGTCCTGAATTCATCAGTGATAGTTACGCTGCGGCCTTCTACATACGATTTTTGTGAAAAGCGGGTGGCAAGAGGCTGCGAAATTTTTAAATACCTCACAATTCCACAGCTTGATGATTGTCTGGCTGCCGGAGAATTTGTTAAAAATTACATCGCGTGGTGAATCCCCCTCAGCGGCGGGGCATCTGGCAAAGTGTATGATCCAGCGAACATGCAAATTCAGTAGCCAGGCTGAATTTACCGGGAGGCACCTGGCACCATGCGACAGACAGAAATTAGGCTATACTTCAGCCCCTCTCCGGAGGGGCTTTTCTGTGCAGGATGTGTCACAGTTTCCTGAATTCTGAGTACTGTCCTGTTACTCAGGGTGCTATATTTTCTGACGTGATGAAAGTCTGCCGGAAGGCGGAACGTATCGGAAATGACCCAGTAGAGAAAACGTTGACTCAGATACCGATGCTGAGTTACCGGGAAACCGGCATCACATGACCGCTATCCTTCCAGGCTCGCTCCGGCGGGCCTTTTTACTGCAGAAAACAGTTTTCCCGTAAAATGCCACGTTACTCACAATTCAGGCTGGCGATTATTGTCTGGCCAGCGGGAAGTTTGTTAAAAAAATATGGCATGGTGAATCCCCCTGTGCGGAGGGGCATATCAGCGACAGGTGTTTGGTCACACCCCTTATCCTTTCTGGTGCGGGTTCAGGTGCTGATACTGAACTCACCGGGAGGCACCCTGCACCATGCATGAACGGTACATAGCGCTACTCTCCAGCCCCTCTCCGGAGGGGCTTTCTTGTTGGATAAAAAAAAGCCCGCGCCGGGAAGCGCGGGTGGCAAGGAATAAACAACAAAACGTGAAGTGATCAATTTTCAGCTGGCGAATAATACCTGATAGTAATCACTCTGCGCAACTGTATGGTCTTTTTCGTATTGCGGGCTGTAGTCATCCTCCTGTTTCTGAACCCTTGTCCATGACTGACGTCAGCCCGCACCTTATCTTGATTGCATACACTATCCCTGCCGGGAGGAATAATGGCATTTAAACACTATGACGTGGTCAGGGCATCATCGCCGTCAGACCTCGCAGGAAAACTGACGCAAAAACTGAAGGAAGGCTGGCAACCCTATGGTAGTCCGATTATCTCAAACGCGGGTTATGGTGCTGAATTTATCCAGGCTATAGTCGCTGAAGGGGATATGACCTCTCCGGTAGTTTCACCGGGGGGAGATGGTACCCGGACTGTTGTTGTTGAACCAGAATATTACTTTGTCATTGCGCTGGCCGGACAGTCAAACGGCATGGCGTATGGTGAAGGCCTGCCGCTGCCGGAGACATATGACCGTCCGGACCCGCGTATTAAACAGCTGGCGCGTCGCAGTACGGTGACACCGGGTGGTGCGGCCTGTGCATATAACGACATCATTCCGGCGGACCACTGCCTGCATGATGTGCAGGATTTGAGCCGTTTTTCTCATCCGAAAGCCAGCGCAGAGCAGTATGGGTGTGTCGGACAGGGATTGCATATTGCCAAAAAGCTGTTGCCCTTTATGCCGGAAAATGCGGGTATTTTGTTAGTGCCGTGCTGTCGTGGTGGCTCTGCGTTTACAGCCGGTGCTGACGGAACGTTCAGTGAAAGTTCAGGAGCGTCGGATAAATCTGAACGATGGGGCGTTGATAAGCCGTTGTATAAAGACCTGCTGACACGCACTCAGGCCGCGCTGAAGGCAAACCCCAAAAACATACTGCTTTGTGTTGTCTGGATGCAGGGCGAGTTTGATTTAAAACAGGGAGCGTACGCCAGTCAGCCCGCCATGTTTGATGCCATGGTGGAAAAATACCGTTCTGACCTGGCGGGAGTATCCGGTCAGTGCGCTGGTGCTTCTCCTTCTCTGGTGCCCTGGATTTGTGGTGACACGACGTACTACTGGAAGGAGACGTATTCAGCGCAATACGATGCCGTCTATGGCGCATACAAAACCAAAGCCGGTAAAAATATCTTCTTTGTGCCGTTTATGATGGATGACAATGGTCAGAAAGTCGGGACCAATGAACCGTCAGAAGACCCGGATATTCCGGCTATCGGGTATTATGGTTCCGGTGGACGAACGGATGCGAAGAGCTGGACAACATCCGATCGTAAAACCCACTTTGGTTCATGGGCGCGTCGCGGAATTATTTCCGACCGTCTGGCAACAGCCATTCTTCTGCATGTGGGCAGAGTGGCAGATTTTGTTTCCGGGAAAGTGACAAAAGCCGCGGTTTCTTCAGGCGGAGGCGTATCGCAACCAGCACAGGAGAGTGGCGATACTCAGCCTGAAGCCGTTGTCCCGACAAAGATACAGTCAGTGCTGGCTTATGATGTGAATGCGGAAAATGCCGCTCTGGCTTCGCAGGGCTGGACGCTGACAGATGTCAAAAACACGCTGGTCAGTGACAGTGGTTCAGGTAAAAAAGCCCTTCGTCTTGAAAAACCAGAAAATGGTCTTGCACAGAAAAAGACCTGGAAAGTATCGCACGCAATTGATGCCGGTAAGGGGAAGGAGCTGTTCGATAACGGCGGTGAAATCACGCTGCGCTTTAAAATCCCCGATGATGTATCTCTCAATGCTTCTGCAAATCAATATTCTGCGGGTATTTACTGGCGCGGTAGTGGATGGCCGGGAGCGGAATCAGAGGAGGGTTATATTGCGGCCTTCTATCTGCAGACTGATAAAACAAACATCAATGTGATGTATCATGCAAACACCACATCACAGCGGCTTGGTAGTTATGGTCCGTTCGATCACGACTGGCACACGCTGACTTTCCGCTTCCCGGGTGGTGGCTCGCTGAACGTCACGCCGGTGCTTGATAATGCAGCAGGAAAACCGTTTACGCTGACCAGATGGACGAATGCAGCCTTTGAGGCCAACGCGCTGGCAATTACGGATATTACCGGAAATGCGGCAACTTACCCTGTGCTGATTGAAAGTCTTACTGTTGGTGTGAATGCCGTAGCAGCATAACAGACGAAAAAAAACCGCCAGCAACAGGAATGGAGACTGGCGGAGGTAATCCCAATGGAGAATCTAACGAAAGGATGCTTTCGACATCAATTATTTCTAAATGAAAACAGTTCTCATTGTCAACAGTAACGGTAATAAACCATGACATTCATCAACCAGTTAATGCTGTACTTCTGTACGGTGGTCTGTGTGTTGTATCTTCTTTCAGGTGGATACAGGGCAGTACGCGACTTCTGGCGCAGACAGATTGACAAAAGGGCCGCTGAGAAAATCAGCGCCACTCAGTCAGCCGGAGCAAAAACAGAAGCCCCACTCATTCCGGAACAACCTTCTTAATAACCCCTTTCAACGAGAAAATCTCATGACAGATATAAAACAACTGGTCACTGCTGAGGCAGTGAAGGAAGTCATTCGCTCTGAAGAAGTCAGAAGCGTCCTGAAACAAAAACTCCGCCAGAATCTGGAAGAGCGTCTTGATGCAGAAGTGGATTCAATTCTGGATGAATTGCTTGGTGCACAGCCGGAACCATCCCCGGAACTGCTTCCGGAACCACAGGCGGAAGATGTCACCACGGAAAATGGTGATATTCAGCCGGAGTCACCGGTGACGGATATGACAGACACACAACCCGAACCGGGCACAATGCTGTAACGGCGGGGCAGGGCCATCAGTAAAGAGCTGGTGGCTTTTTTCATTTTGGTGTCTTCCGTCTGTCGGAGGTGAGGACGTGTATCAGATGGAAAAAATAGCAACGGGTGCATCGTACAGCACCTCGGCAGCGGGGGCGGGGTACTGGTTGCTTCAGATACTGGATAATGTGACGCCTTCCCACTGGACTGCGATTGGTGTGCTGGGGAGTTTATTTTTAGGGCTTCTGACGTACCTGACGAACCTGTATTTCAAGATTAAAGAAGACCGGCGCAAAGCTGCGCGGGGAGAGTAAGCTGATGAGCAGGAAACTCCACTATGGTTTATCGGTAGCCGTTCTGGCGCTGATTGCCACAGGTGCTTCTGCGCCTGAAATCCTCGACCAGTTTCTTGACGAAAAAGAAGGTAACCACACCACGGCATACCGTGATGGTGCGGGGATCTGGACCATCTGCCGTGGTGCCATCATGGTGGATGGCAAACCTGTCGTCCCGGGCATGAAGTTGTCGAAGGAAAAATGCGCTCAGGTTAATGCCATTGAACGTGATAAGGCGCTGGCATGGGTGGAGAAAAACATCAAATTGCCACTGACTGAACCGCAGAAAGCGGGCATCGCGTCATTCTGTCCGTACAACATCGGGCCTTCGAAATGCTTCACCTCAACGTTTTACCGGAAACTGAACGCCGGAGACCGGAAAGGTGCATGTGCTGAAATCCGCCGATGGATATATGACGGCGGCAGGGACTGTCGGAATCGCTCAAATAACTGTTACGGGCAGGTATCGCGGCGTGACCAGGAGAGCGCGCTGGCGTGCTGGGGAATTGACAGATAAGCAGAATATTTTGCTGAAAAATGCGGTTTGCTCACACGGACGGATAACACGAAATCCTGCGAACTGACAAAAACTAAGTGAATAAAAGTAAAAACCCCGTTTGTTGGCTGCAAGCGGGGTTTTGTGTTTCTGACCTTGGATAAGGCAAGGGAGAACATGGAAAAGTATAAACGAATTCTGTTGAGGTTGACTATGAAAAACGGCCTTGAACTGAAAGCGCCTGTAACTGATGACATCAGCAGAGCACTGGCTTTTGCCATTAAGTGGGTGGCGGTCGGTGTTGCTGTGTCCCCGATGCTGTATGGGCTGGCAAAACTGGTCATTGCGTTGAAATCGTGAAGGGAGGATTAAGCATGTCAGACAAACTCATAACGCTGGCGAAGATCCTCTGTGTAATTGTCGGCATTTCATTTTCACTCATGCTGGTTGCCATTTTCTTTTCCACCGCCTGGCGAGTCCTGACGTTATCGGGACTGGTGGGGTGAAAGAGAGATGAGCCGTGTTCTGCGTGTGGTGATTATTGTCCTGGCGGGTGGCTGTGGTGCGCTGTGGCTGGCAACAGACCATTACCGCGATAACGCCATCACCTACAAAGCGCAGCGCGATAAAAAAGCCAGAGAGCTGGAGCTGGCAAACGCCACCATTACTGATATGCAGGTGCGCCAGCGCGATGTTGCTGCGCTCGATGCAAAATACTCGAGGGAATTAGCCGATGCGAGAGCTGAAAATGAAACTCTGCGTGCTGATGTTGCTGCTGGTCGTAAGCGCCTGCGGATCAACGCCACCTGCTCCGGTACCGTGCGTGAAGCCACCGGCACCTCCGGCATGGATAATGCAACCGGCCCCCGACTGGCAGACACCGCTGAACGGGATTATTTCACCCTCAGAGAGCGGTTGATGACGATGCAGAAGCAGCTGGAAGGGGCACAGGAATATATCAGCACTCAGTGCCTGAAATAAGTTTTGCTGATGCGCCGTATCGTCGCAGTATTCCCGCATTAACAGAGACCTCAGCCAGACACTG
>ERZ1034791.37-NODE-37-length-30456-cov-10.582547_pt1 | contig 30456 bp, 57 predicted proteins | sample MGYA00520649_ERZ1034791 | MGnify/ENA primary metagenome ERZ1034791 (study PRJEB33766, sample SAMN09781683) | gut metagenome | biome: gut microbiome | host: Homo sapiens | place: Madagascar | study: EMG produced TPA metagenomics assembly of the PRJNA485056 data set... | reverse complement strand
CCGCTCAGCAGCAACCAACACCGGAGACTGGTCAGCAGCAACCAACACCGGAGACTGGTCAGCAGCAACAGTAGAAGGAAAAGAAAGCGTCGCAATGGCCATTGGATACAATTCTAAGGCTAAAGGTTCACTTGGATGCTTTATTGTACTGGCAGAATACAAAAAGCTGGGCGACGAATACCACATCGTAGATGTAAAAAGTGCAAAAGTTGACGGTGAAAAGATTAAGCCAGATACATTCTATAAACTCATTAATGGCGAATTTGTAGAAGCAGATAAAGAGTAAGAAAGCCCTGCGGGTACCACCATACCACGCAGAGCCGCGTATCTAACTTAATTTGGCTAAGTTAAATACAGGACAAGTATAACACACCTTCCTGTATTTATCAAATAAATAATTAGGAGGGCATTTTTATGTCTAAAACACACACATCCAACGAACAGAAACCACTTGCAAGCGAGATTATTTGTGATCTGGAAGCAGAAAACGCAAAACTCGAAGCAAAAAACAAGAAACTCAGTAACATTGTTTTAAAGCAGGCAGCAGTTCTTGTGGAGACATTATTGCTGTTGAATGAAGAAGGTGATTTAGGAAATGAAAATTCGTGATGAAAACCAGGTACTTTTATCTGGTGACATTCCGGCAGGGTTTGTATTCTCACATGAAGAATACGGCGGAACCAAGATGTATGAGGGAAGAATGACAATATTCAGAAAGAATGCATCCTATGACATTCTTCCAATTATTGCACCAGAATACATGATTTCAAGAGAAACAGAACTGATCGCTAGTGTATATGGTGAAATGCGAAGTCGAACAGTCCGGGAAGATGGTAAGAAAAGCCTTACGGCATATGTAAGAGCAATGGATATTCAGTACCTTGAAAGGTTGGAAGAACACGATGCAAACGAAGTTTATCTGACCGGTTACCTGATTAAAAAACCAACAATAAAGATGATTGGCGTGAACAACGACAGGAAGCTGGCAAGAATACTTCTGGCAGTAAACGGAAAGAAGAAAGCCGGATATACCAGATCAGACGCAATCAGTTGTTTATGCTGGGAGGAAAACGCAGATGCCGTAGAAAATCTGAAAAAGGGAGCAAAAATCAAACTCCGTGGAAGATTCCAAAGCCGGGAGTTATGGTCTGATCAGAGTCAACAGTGGGTAACAGCGTTGGAAGTATCAGTAAAAAGATTGGAGATTTTGTAATATGAAGAAAATCGAAGTAAGAGAAATTAGATTGACCGATTTTAAAGGTCAGCCAGAAAAGAAAGTAACATTCGGGCACAGAACGATCGTTTCCGGGAAGAACGGATGCGGGAAAACCACACTGGCAGATGCTCATATGTGGGTGCTTTGCGACAAAGACTACAGTTTAAAGAGTAACCCGGATATCAGACCAGATGATGGTAGAGAATGTCTGCCAAGAGTTGATAGTGACCTTGTAATTGATGGGAAGCCGGTAAGCGTAGCGAAGTTCCAGAAGCGCACAGAAAGTAAGCCAAAGGACGGGAAACCGGGCAAGGTTGCATTGTCCAATAAATATGAGATCAATGGCGTTCCAAAAGCTGAAAGAGATTTTAAAGCCGATTTGAAAGAACGTGGGTTTGACTTTGACAATTTCCTGATGCTGTCTCACATGGAAATCTTCACAGACCTGAAAGACGCAGATGCCAGAAAGATTCTGTTTTCCATGTCAGACGGTGCCGGGAAAACAGATTTAGAGATTGCCAAGACAGTTCCAGACTGTGCCGAGTTGGTACCGCTTCTGGAAACTTATAAGACAGACGAAATCAAAGCCATGAACAGTGCAACACTGAAAAAGGCAGAAGAACAGTTGAAAGCCATTCCAAACCAGATTATCGGTATGGAGCAGTCAAAAGTCGATGCTGATATCGCCGAATTGGAATTGCAGAAGAACGCTTTGCAGGAACAGATTTCAGACCTCGAAACGCAGATTGCACAGGCAGGGAACGAGAAAGCCGGAGAAATCAAAGCAGAACTGGCAGTGTTAAGAAACAAACTGTTAGAGATAGACTCAAAGGCTAAAGCAGACTTGTTAGAGCAGAAATCATCGGTTTGCAATAAAGTTAGCACTCTTGAATTAGACAGGAACATTAAAACATCAGAGTTGAACAGAAAGACTTCCGCATTGGAGAACCTGAGATCACAGAAGAAAGAATTTTTTGAAAAATTACAGAACGCCAGAACGCAATATCCAAAAATCAAAGATACGGAATGGGACAACACAACTCTGGACAACATTGAATCTGAGACATTCAAGGACGCGGATACCATTTGCCCGACTTGCGGTCAGAATCTTCCGTCAGAGCAGATTGAGCAGTTAAAGAGCAGATTTGAACAGAAAAAGCAGGAAAGAATCAATCAGCAGTTAAAAGCTAAGGAAGAATGGGAACAGGACAAGAAACGCAAACTTGATGAAGTTATTCAGGTTGGAAACAAAGCGTCTGCCGATATGAGAGAAGCGCATAAGCAGGAAGAAACTCTCACATCTGAGATTTCCAAACTGGCAGATGAATTAGAGCAGATCAAAACTTCTCTGGACGCAGAAAACAAGAATTTGGAAGTTATACCGAAAGAACCAGATTTCTCAGAAAACGCTGAATATCAGCAGATTCTTACATCAATCAAAGAGAAAAAACAGGAGCTTAATTCTCTGGACGATGGCGAAGAAGCAAAAAAACAGCTTTCGGAGCAGTTATCCGGCAAGAAACAGGAATTGGCAGCAGTTAATCAGAAAATCGGAGAAGCCAACAACAACGTCCGAATTGACGAGCAGATTGCGGAACTGGAAGCCAGCAGGACGGAATATTCTCAGAAGAAAGCTGATGCACAGATGATTCTGGATGAACTGAAATCCCTGAGTATGGCGAAAAATAGAGCCCTTGAAGATGCGGTAAATCAGTATTTTGACGGAGTTAAGGTGAAACTGTTCGATACGCAGAAAAATGGTGAAGTAGTAGATGCTTGCATCTGGTACGTGCAGGACAAGGACGGTAACTGGAAGAAGCTGATCGGGAACGCCAATACAGCCCTGATGATGAAAGGGAAAATTGCCATCATGGACGGATTGCAGAAGTTTTACGGTGTGAGTTATCCGATTTTCGTTGACTGTGCGGCGGAACTGGACAACAGCAGTCTGGCAGGCATTAAGGCAGATGCGCAGTTGATATTCTTGAAAGTTGCCGAGGGGGATATGGAGGTGAACATATTATAGCGAATGGCATACGTTTACAGATACACAGATTTATCTGACGGAATTATTAAATATGTAGGCATTGTATGGTCTGAAACCAGAACTCTTGAGCAGAGAATTAACGAACACCAAAAAAACGAATGGTGTTTGGGTAAAAAATGGAAGATAGAGTTTATTTGTGAAGATATAGAAACGAGGACAGATGCAGAGTATTTCGAATCTCATTACATTTCCTTGTTTAAAACAGATTGTTGGTTTAATAAGAGTAAGCGCAAATGGGGGACAAGCAAATATCTTCCCAAAAGAAATGATTGGAAAATATATAAAATACAAAATGTTTGCAGAAGTTCCAAAAAAACTCGAAAATCAAATTCGCATCAATGGCCTTTATGGAAATTTGGAAAATTATATGAAAACGGAGAAACACATCTTCCATACGGGTTATATAAAGTAACCTTGTTTAAAAGTGGAAAAGTTATTGGAGAAAAATTTTTTAACAATATCTATAGATGCTCTGATGAATTAAAAGTTTCGATATGCAAAATCAATTTGCAAATTGAAAAAAGATGCAAATATATTACATACGGAAAAACCGCATATGCGATATATAACGGAAGCCCAAAAGATTACGCCGGGTATTGTGTTCAAATAAATTTAATGACAATGTGAAAAATAAGAAAAGGAGATATAAAAAATGGCAGAAGCAAAAGCATTTAACACCACTCTTTCAGTATGGACAAACAGCTATGTAGACCTGATGAAAGAAGATTTAGAAACAAGAGGAATGGAGTTTGATTCCTATTCAAAAGAATGCGTAGTATCAGCAATGGCGGCTATTTATCAGATGATTCACGAAAGTGGAACTGATATGAAATCGGTCAACACATCAAATTTAAAGTCTGTTATGCAGAAAGTAGCAGCATTGAAACTGAACGCAAATGCACAGCCGAGAGAGTGTTATTTCCAGATTAGAAACGTAAATGTGGCAGGAAAAGGAAAACCGGCACAGTGGGAGAAGAAAATCGAATTTGCGATTGAGGGAGATGGAAATGACGCTCTTGTGAGTAGATATGGTGTCAATGTGGCTAAAGTATTCCCGTACTGGAAAGTCAGAGAAGGTGATAAGTATATCCCGCCAAGGCATAAGGGGGTGGAAATCACACCGCCAGAATGGGAAGAATCCGGCGTAGGCAAAGTAGTTCGTATCGTATACCCAATTCAGTATAAGGACGGACATATAGAATATCTTTCTTGTGAAAGAGCAGATGTACTGAAGAATCTTGCGGCGCACATCAAAAACAATCTTCAGAATGAAACTTTTGGAATCTGCGCAGATAGATATAAAGCCACAGATGCGCAGAAAGCCCAGATTGAAGCAAAGAAAAAAGAGATCATGAAAAAGGTCGCTGATATTGGAGAACTGGAAGCAATCATTGATTGTGAGGAATTAAGACCGTATATTTCACCGTCTTATTATGAAACACAATCCAGAGAGTCAATGATTATTCGTAAGATGCGAAACAACATTATGAAGTCTATTCCTAAGAGATGGGACAATCCAGTGCAGGCTTACGAATACAACATGATGGACGCTACATACAGAGAAGTACAGGAAGAAATCGAGCAGAATGCAAATGCGGAAGAATTTGTTCCAGATGAGCCAGTGGCAATCGAAGAACAGCCAAAACAGCCAACAGTCGCAAAAGCCGTAAAGACTGCCGAGAAAGAACCAGTTCAGGCAGCAGACAAACAGGAAACAGAGATTCCAGATTTTATGAAGCCAGAAGAGATGTGATCACATATGATGTACTTCGACTGCATCAACTTCGACCGATGTGACTGCGACAAATTCGGCCACGGTATGGCTCAGATCGGGCGGTGTGAAAACTGCCCGTACTATGAGCCAGTGAAAGATTATTTTGCGAAACGAGGTGAAAACTATGAGGATTATATCGCAGAACGGAAAAATCAATCTTCCATATGAAATGACAGCGTTACTTGTTTCGGACAACTACATACAGGCGGTATTTTCCGGAGGGATACAGCAAAGTCCGTATGTGATGGCAATGTACTCGACACAGGATAAATTGCAGGATGTACTTGATATGCTTGATAGAAGATTTGTTGGCATGGGTGATGCGATATTTAGATTTCCAAAGGATGGTGAAATATGAAGAGAGTAGACAGTAAGAAAGACTGGGAACAGATAATAACCATTGAACTTCCGTTGAAGCAACTCAAATTAATACGAGATAGTATGTACAAAGTAAGCTATGCGGAGCTAGAGGACCTAAATAAAGGAAAAAATATCCCATATGCCTATTCCGATTTAGAGAAAACCATAGGCGAAGCTGATGCTATCTTAGAAGCATAAATGCAATGTACAGAAAGCGAGGTGATTCAAAATGTTCATGAAAATAATAAATACAGGTAGCCAGCCAGGAAACTGCTATGCGCTTAAATCTGAATCTGGCGAAATCTTGCTTTTGGATTGTGGATGCAAATACTCGGAAATCCTGAAGGGAATTTCTTATAGGATATCAGAAGTTTCGGGGTGTTTACTAAGTCATGAACATGGTTAATTAAGGCGACCATAAGAAGTCGTACAAAGAAATATTGAACGCCGGCATTCAAATTTACACCAATGACGAGACAGTTAAGAGCGTAAACGCAATCTCTGGTGAGCTGATGATCGGCTTACCAGAAAAGAAATCAAAGGACATAGGTTCATTCCGGGCAACACCTTTCTACGTCCCACACGACAAAACACCGAACTTTGCATACCTGATATCTCACGAAGAATGTGGACGACTGATATATGCGACAGACTTCTCATATTTGCCGTTCTCATTCAAGAACATGAGAATAAATCACTTCCTTATAGAATGCAATCATCTTGACGAATCGCCGGAGCAGGATTCATTTAAGTTTGAACACTCCATCCGGGGGCACAGCAGCTTATCTACTGTAAAAGAGATTATCCGAGTGAACAAGACCGCTTCGCTCAGAACTATAACGCTGTGTCACCTGTCAGAGGGATGGGGAAATCCGGAAGTGATGCAGAAAGAGATACAGGACGTTGCCGGGGATGATGTTCTGGTGCAGATCGCAAGACCGGGACTGGATGTTGATTTGAATTTATGCCCGTTTTGAAAGGAGTAAATATGGTATCAGCAAATTTAAAAGACTGGAAAGAAGTCACCAAAGGCATTTACAGATATGTGATCTCTGCAAATGCTGCATACGAAATCCATATTAATTATTGGAATATGGAAACAGATATTCTGACCGCAGACGCAAGTTTATATATTGTCGGGGATTGGCGCTCAGATGATGGTAAGAATACCAGAGAAAGAGAATGCTTGCTTGAGTCAGGACCGGTTATGGCTTGCCTTGGTGAGGCTGTAGAGGATGATAGAGAGAATAACAGTTAAATAAAAAAGCACCGACTATTTATCGGCACTTTTTACAAAATTTTGGAGAACAGTAATGACCAGATTATTAAAACTCCTGTTCTCCTGCTTGGCAATCTGCTCAAGTTGTTCTTTAAGCTGTATCGGGAACGTGATGTTAGTTCTGGTCTTATCAGACTTGACGGTCATGTGAAATCCCTCCCTTGTTTTTAGAACATTGTAGCATTTTTGCCTGTCGGTGTCAATTAGGTATCAAAGTGGTATCATTTTTGTCTTGTAATATAGGTATCGTAGTGGTATCATAATGGTATCAAAGGCACACCAAAAATGAATCGAGGTGATAAGTTTTTAATAATGAAAAAAATAAATTACAGACAAATTTATATGATGAAAAGTCAACGTGAGGAAAAAATAAAAGAAATATGCCCGGGTATTCCATATTCAAGCGGCATATATGCTTTTTACAGAACTGATGAAGCAGGAATAAGAAGAAGCTACGTAGGGCAGGCAGTTAGCCTTTGTGAGAGATGTGCGAGCCATTTAGGAGAATACGATCACATAGCGTTAAGTCTTAAAAAACATAAATTTTACAGTGAAAGTAACCCCACTGGATGGAAGCTTACATATATGACGTGCAAAAAAAATGAACTCGACCAGAAAGAAATTGAAACGATCAAATCTTTTGCTGACAAAGGTTTTCAGATGTATAACATCACAGCAGGTGGGCAGTCGACAGGAAAGCAAGTAACAGGACAGTATAAACCGTCAAAGACATATATGCAAGGTGTACAGCAGGGAAAGAAATCACTCGCCAGAGAACTGTCGCACATCATAGATACACACTTGCAAGTTTCCCTGAAACCGGAGAAACAGAGTAACAAAGTGTCAATCCGGGCTTTTGAAAAGTTTCAGAACTTGATTGATGAGAAAACATACGAATAAAAAATGAAAGGAGCTTGCCTTCATATGACGCAAGGGTGCACAAAATGATAGAAGAAATATGGAAAGATATTCCAGGATATGAAGGACTATATCAAGTAAGTAACAATGGAAAGATAAAATCAATATCTCACCAGACCAAAAATAATCCAAATGGCGGTGTAAGAATGACTGTGGGGCGAACATTATCACTGTACAAAATGCCTAATGGTTATCTCCAAGTGCAGCTCAGTAAAAACGAGAAGCGTAGAAAACTATATGTACATAGGTTGGTAGCAATAGCGTTTTTACATAACGAAAGAAATTTTTCAGATGTCAATCACATTGATGGAAATAAAAATAATAATGGTGTAGAAAATTTGGAATGGTGTAGCCATAGAAGTAATCAGATTCACATGGTAGAGAACAGAATGACGCGAAAGGCATTTCCTGTAATATGCGTTGAAAGTGGAATTGTATACAGAAGTATTTCTGATGCGGAAAAACAAACTGGAATAAGTAGATATGCAATTAAGAAATCGTGTGAATGTGGCAAAAAGTGCAAAGGAGTTCTTTGGAGATATGAGTAATCGGGTGAAATGTGAAATATACAGAGACAGTTTCCAGAATAGAAAATGTTACAACATACCAAAAGCACAATTAGTTATAGCAGATATTCCTTATGTAGTTGGGAATAACTTTTATGGGAGCAATCCTATGTGGTATACGAATGGAGATAATAAAAATGGCGAAAGTAAATTAGCCGGGAAAGCTGCATTTAATTCAGATTTCAATTTTAACCTATATGAATACTTCCACTTCTGTTCAAGAATGTTAAAAAAAGAAGATACAACACCTGTGCCAAGAGGAAGAAGTAGCAATTCTCCATGTATGATTGTATTTTGCTCGTTTGAACAAACGCAAACATTGATTAAAGCTGCTGAAAAACATGGTTTTGTACATTATATCCCACTTGTTTTCATAAAAAATTACAGCCCTCAAGTATTAAAAGCGAATATGCGTGTGGTTGGAGCTACGGAGTACGCATTATTGTTTTACAGAGACAGGCTTCCTAAGTTTAGGAACGGCGTTCAGACTGATGAAAACGGAAAAACAATCAGAGGAACAGGACACATGGTTTTTAATTGGTTTGAATGGGAGAAAGATGGAAAAGATATTCCTAAAATTCATCCGGCACAAAAGCCAGTCAAACTTTTAAAAAGATTGATTGAAACGTTTACTGATCCCGGAGATGTAGTAATAGACCCATGTTGCGGAAGCGGGACAACGCTAAGAGCTGCGCATGAAATAGGAAGAAATGCTTGTTTTTGAGGAAAACAGTCAGATAAGCATAGAAGATTTTTTATAAAGGAATCGTAAAAATGGATAATTTTAGACATCGGAAACACATGGAATGGAAGCAGAACCGCCGGGATATTTATTATTTTATTTTAAAATACTCAAAATCTCATAAAGGCACACCTCCGACAAGAATTATATCTGATGAACTGAAAATTAGCATGACAGCCGTTCAAAGGCATCTAAGGCAGTTCGAGGACGATGGATTGATCGTATTTCACGGAACTGGTTCGCACAGGACATACGAACTGATAGGAGTAAAGAAAAATGAAACTGTATGACGTATATGACGGAATGAAGTATATTGGAGAAATGACTATAGATCAGATTTCAGAGTTGACAGGAAAAACAAGTGGCCAGGTATCAAGGGCGATTTGTTCAGCCTGCCTGCTCGATGAAAGATATGCAATTGTGTATGATGGGCGGGACACAATCTGCAAAACAAATAAAAACGATATGAGAATGCTGATGGAGTTTGATGCTCTGACAGGAAAAATAAGTAGGGCTGTTGGATGGGAAAGTTAAAAATCAAGCAAAAAAAGAAAGCATTCATTCCGTATACGAATCAGCAAGCTCATATGTTTGCACAGTCTATCCAGAACTGCCAAAAAGAGTTAAAAGAGATGGAGTTGAAAGCCTTTGATGATGGGTTCGAGGATGGAAAGAACTGGTCTGACGTGCTGAATTTTGTGATTTTGTTTTATGTAATGCACGAATTGCATGGATGGGGATGGAAACGTTACATGAAGTCAGTAAAAAGAATTAATAACTACATCAATGATATTAATTCTGGAAAAACATCATTGTCTAAAATGGTTGATGATTTGGAAAAGAATCATCACATTCGGATTTGTGATGATTATAAGGAGTTAATTAAGAGATATGGAGTGTAAAGCTGCACCGATGATTTATATGCAGAACAACGGACAGGTAGCATTTGGATAGGAGAGATAAATGGATTTAGAGCAAAAAGCAATTGAGAGAATTCGACTTGCATCTGATCTCTCGTTGAAACATTATGGAAAGCCACTTGTGTGTACATATTCCGGAGGGAAAGATTCTGATGTGATGTTAGAACTCTTTCGTAGGGGGGGCATACCATTTGAGGTACACAATAGTCACACCACGGCAGATGCACCGCAAACTGTACGGCACATACGAAAGGTATTTAAAAGTCTGGAAGAAAAAGGAATTAAATGTGAAATAGAAATGCCGAAGTATAAAGGCGAACATATCACGATGTGGAAATTAATTCCATTAAAACTTATGCCACCAACGATATTTTCAAGATATTGTTGTGCGGTATTAAAAGAAACTGGATGTCCTAATAGGTATATTGCCACAGGTGTTCGCTGGGCAGAAAGCCAAAAGCGACAATCGCGATCAGAATTTGAAAAATTAGGAAGTAGTATTAAAACAAAAGAATTCTTTTCGACGGTTATGCTTATGAATGATAACGATGCAAAACGCCGAATGACCGAACATTGTATGCAACAAAAGAAAATGGTTGTCAATCCAATCATTGACTGGAAAGATTCTGATATATGGGAGTTTATTAATTCGGAACATATAGAAACTTGTGAGCTGTACAAATGTGGATATGACAGAGTTGGTTGCATTGGCTGCCCAATGGCTGGAAGTAAGAGATATAAAGAATTTGCAGATTTTCCCAAATATAAGCAGTCTTATATTAGGGCGTTTGGGAGAATGCTAGATGTTCGAAAAGAAAAAGGATTAGAAACCCAATGGGAGACTGGAGAGGATGTATTTAGGTGGTGGATGAATGATGACAATTTAGATGGTCAGATGGAATTATCTGATTTTATTGAGTATTAAAATCATGTACTAACTGCACAATAGCGTGTCAGTTGCTTATATGGGGGAAAGTGAGGATGGAAATGGGAAAATTAAACTCGATAAATAAAGACGATTTAAAAGTCGGAGATGTGGTTGGAATTGCAAGGCAGCGCGGATGGGGAGTAGGATTTAGGCACGTCATGGTGTATCCGGCAAAAATTATTCGTATAACTCCTAAACGAACCAAAATCGAAACCGACAAGTTTGGAGAGCACGATAAACATGAAGTGTTTTACAAATACGATTCCGAAGCCATAAAAGAAAGCGAAATGGCAAAGAAATTTAAGGAAATCAAGGATGGTGTATATGTCATTGAAAATTTTGAGTTGAGACGTGGACTGAGAGTAATTAAAGACGAAGATTTAGATGCATTGTCAGAACACATTAATGCAGTTGCAGAAATTCTGAAAAGTTATGGAAAGTGAGAATGAAAATGAAAAACAATAATTACACTTCATTTTTCAAAACGAAACCAAAGAAAGTAGAGAGATACATTCGTTGTAGAAAATGTGGTGGAAACATGGAATGGAGTAGGGATTTTCCACCACAAATCAAATGTACGAAGTGCGGATATACTGTATATCCAGAACCTTGTGAGCCAGATTGTACCACACTGCCAGAAACATGGAAGAAATATTTTGAATTATAGGAGAAAATGGGGATGAAAAAATGGACAAATTAAAGCCTTGTCCGTTTTGCGGAGGAAAGGCGATAACCGAATGTTGGTCTAGCGGCGGCATTATATACATGGTTAAGTGCGGTAATCCAGATTGCGCTGTACCAGCGGAAGGTTATCCTTCTGGAAGAAATTTGATAGCTGTAAGAGAACAGTGGAATCGAAGAGCAAGTGATAAGGAGGACGCAAAATGTTAATCAGAAGTCAGAATAAAGCATTTTTATTAAACTTTAGCAATTTGACTGTAGCTTATATTGTGAAAGATGACGAGAATTTTGTTGTTTCAAGTCTAGAGAGCGAAAACAGATATAGTCTTGGAAAATACTCCTCAGAAGCAAAAGCCCTTAAAGTACTGGATATGATTCAGGAAGCATATTGTAAATTTATGTCGGTAAAAAACGATGATGCTTGGGACGGAAAAGAATCCGTGTTTTATATGCCAGAAAATAGTGAGGTAGAAGAATGAAATACAGAAAGAAACCAGTTGTAATTGACGCAGTACAGTGGACTGGTACAAATCATCGAGAAATGTTCGATTTTCTGACGGACTATCAGTGTACAGACCAGTACATGTCGGCAGAAGGTAAGAATTTCTATATTGACCATTGGAAGGTTCCGGGTGGATTGGTTATTAAGACACTTGAGGGTGAACATCTGGCGAATATTGGCGATTATATCATCCGCGGTGTTCACGGTGAATTTTATCCATGTAAGCCAGATATATTCAGAGAAACTTATGAGGAGGCGGAAGAATGAGTCATATCAAAGATAGATTAATTCAATTGAAGAATGAGGTGGAAAGCACAGGAGATGGAGCTTATTTATCGAAAAATAATATCTCAAAAATTGTAGAATTACTTCTTGCTGATCTAGAACAGGACGAGAAAGAAAATGGTTGGATTCCGGTCAGTGAGGGATTACCAGAAGTAAGCGGTACGTATCAAGTGACTTGCATGGACGGAAGAATATATCGTTCAACCTATGCGAAATTCCAGTGCAAGTTGAAGCGCTGGGAACTAACTGGTGCTAGGTCATATTGGAAAGTCACAGCCTGGATGCCGCTTTCAGAACCATATAAGGAGGACTAAATGGGATATTGTAAATTAGACTGCCCGAACGGTGAAACAAAGTGCTGCATTTGCTGCGAGAAACAAGGCGGTTGTGACAACCGGTGTGACATGATGGACAGCTACGAGTACGCAGAAGATTGCGAGGACTATGTTGTGGAGGATGATTATGAAGTATAGAAAGAAACCGGTAGTGATTGAAGCATTTCAGTATGATGGTGACTTAAAAAACTCAGATGGCGAATATCGAGTTCCAGACTGGGCGATAGAAGCATTCGAATCAGGAGTTATGCACCATTATTCACCCTATAAATATCCTGACGATACCGCTCTTGAACTGTTTATTGACGCTTTAGAGGGTACGCATCACGTATCAGTAGGAGATTATATTATTCGTGGTGTTCAAGGTGAACTCTATCCATGCAAACCAGATATATTCAGAGAGACTTACGAGGAGGTGGAGGAATGACTGAATTCTTATTAGGACTTACGCTCGGCATCATAATCGGCGTGACCGGACTTGTATGCGTAGCGATCATGTACGACAAGCACCACTCAGACGAATAGAAAGGAGAAACGGTATGCTGACAAGGAATAAAAAGCTGAAAGACTACGGTATTCCGGCAGATGATATTGAAAAACTGAATACGATGCTGAAAGACTTCCCGGCAGAGTACGGATACCTGCTTTCCAGTGCTGCCTTGTCAGCTTGCCCGAAGAACACGGTGATAGCAGATATGGTTATTGACAATATCCTGCACCGGAAAAGTTACAGGAAAATCAGCAAAGAAAGATATATCCCGATGAACCCGAAAGACTTCTACGGATACAGGCGCAAGACCGTCGCTGTACTGTATGAGAGAATGCGGTTATTGGGAGTGTGGGAGGATGAAAGATGACTGAAAATCCTAATTACGATCCCGACTACTGCTATGAATGTGGTGGGTATGGAGATGATTACTACATAGACGAAGACGGAGAACTGGTTTGTAGGTGCCCAGAATGTCCGTTTAGCGAATTTTGGGAGGATGAATAAATGCGGTTAATAGATGCAGATTCGGAGATCGAAAAAATCAACTCTGAAATCGAGAGAATAGAAGAGAAAATAAAAGTTTGGAAAGAACGTGAATCCCTGAATGATGCTGGCATGTACGATGTCGGAATGAAAATTGCATCACTCAGAAAGAATATCACAAATTGCAAAATGGAAATTGCGATGTTGAGAAGCTATTCGACAGCTTTTGATGTGGATGAAGTTGTTCAACAGTTGGAACAATTAAAAATGAGATACTTCTTAATAATAGCAAACACAGGAGATAAAAAACTAGATGTTGCTTATGAAAATGTAGGAAATGCATTAGACGGGATCATTGAAATCGTGAAGGATGGTGGAGTTGAATGAGAGAAATCCTTTTCAAGGCAAAGCGGAAAGATAATGGTGAATGGGTTGAGGGATATTATCAGAAAAGATATTGCCTTTCAGACAACGAAGAAAGTTTAATCTTCCACGTTGATAGTTATAAAGTATGGGAATATGCGGAAGTTGATCCAGAAACCCTCTGCCAGTTCACAGGACTTTGTGACAAGAACGGTAATAGAATTTGGGAGAATGATATTCTCATGGGACACGGTAATCCAAAAGACCTTGCAAAAGCGGTATTTGGAGAATTTGGAGTAAGAGCTATTGAAACTGGGTCCATAGTAGATAAAGTTGTCGGATGGCATTATGAGATTATTCCGACAGATGCAATCAGCAGATGTGAGCCATTCTGCTGGTCGATGCCGCTGACAGAAGATTATATCGACAGGTGCGAAATGGAAGTAGTTGGGAACATTTTCGACAATAAAGAATTATTACAGGAGGAACACTGATGCAAAGAGAATTTATTTGCGGTGACTGCATGAATTTTCTCCCGAACTTTCCAGATAATTACTTCGATGTGGCAGTTGTAGACCCACCATACGGAATCAAAGAACACGGCGGTAAGAATCGTAGTAAATATGTAAAGCAGAAAAATGGAAGTTCCATTTATGTTCCTGATGGTAGGTACAAGAATTATGGTTGGGATAATAAACCGCCAGATCGAGAGTATTTTAAACAGCTATTCAGAGTATCAAAGAATCAGATTATCTGGGGATGTAATTACTTTGACTACCCAATGGCAGGTGGCTTGATAATCTGGGATAAATGCAATGATGGTTCAGATCAATCAGACGCAGAAGTCACTTACTGCAGTCTTACAAGAAGGGTTGACATTTTTTTGCTATATGTGGAGAGGAATGTTTCAAGGAAAATCAATAATTGAAGGAACAATACAGCAGGGCAACAAAAATCTGAACGAAAAGCGAATCCACCCAACCCAAAAGCCTGTAAATTTATATCGTTGGATATGCCAGAAATATCTGCAGAAAGGAATGAAGATTCTTGATACCCATGTAGGGAGTGCAAGTTCATTGATTGCCTATGAAGAATGTGGGCTTGAATATATCGGGTATGAAATTAATGAAGATTATTACAATGACGCTCACAAACGGTTAGAAGAATTTAGATCACAGATTACATTATTTGACTTAGGAATGGAGGAACACAAATGAGTAGTGCAAGTGTAAGATTCGGAACAAAAGCATATGTACGCGCAAGATATTTTCTTAGACCGGGAAAGTGTTTCAAATACATCGACCAGCGTGGCGAAGACGCCACAGAACACGTCTATGAGGTCATGGCGTTATATCCGTACTGCGTCCTGTTAAGAGACACCAGAAACGGGGTCAGAACTTGCCCGGGGTATAATACTTTAAGTCTGATGCTGAGAGGAAGTGAGACGTATGAGTAAATCAGTATTAGTGATTGATACACCAGAGAAATGTATTTCGTGCATATATGTTGGTATATTCCATTATTTCTGCAGAATAAATTGCAGAGATATTAAGGACGTAAGTGCTAAGCCCGATTGGTGTCCATTGAAGCCATTGCCGGAGAAAAGCACTACCGAGAATGATATGACGGATTACCAGTGTGGGATGGTCGATGGTCGGAATCAGTGTATCAATGAGATCATAGGAGGAGGGAATTCTAATGATTGATTTAACTGGAAAAAGCGTATTTGTAAGAACGCAGGAAGAATATGAAAATATTCTTAACATTGCAAGGTTACAAGGTTTTGATAAACGGTCTGATAAAGTCAGTTTGTCGTCTAGGGATATCAAACTGCCAAATATTTTGATTTTTAAGGATAATGGAACAGTTGCTTATTGGAGTGATAAAGGAGTGTTTGAAGCATCCGAAATTATCGAAGATGAAGAAAAAATCAAGGATGCAGTAAACCTTGTCAGAACATTTGCTAAATACCCAGACAGAACAGCATTGACGGACTCATTTATTAAGTCCTTGAAGTTGCTTGCAGATACTGTAGAAAGTCAGATGGAAGAGGTGAAGTAGATGAGCAAGAAAGTAAAGTGTTGCGAATGCGATTCTTTTACGGGATGGGCTTTGCCAGTAAGGGTAAATAAAAACAATTACGAATATGCGAAAAGAGTTTTGAAGTTAGCATCTACTACAGGAGTATGTGAATACACCATGAAAACCAAGACAAGATCGCATGAGCAGTATTGCAGAAAATTTAAAAAAGACAAGTTTTTAGAACGACATAACGATTTTTTTAAAGACGAAATTTTAAAACTTGAAAACATGATCAAGGAATATGAAAAAGAAAATTTTGTGGAAGTAGACGAATCGTGGAAAATTCTATTTATGAAAAGATTTCAGGAGGTGAAGTAGATGGAGAGATTAACAAAAAGATATATTCCAAATGATGAAAAGAGTGGAATTTCAGGGATAGAAGTATTTGAATCTGAGAAAAAAATACCTCTTGTTAAAGTATTAAGTGGAGAATATTTATATCCTGCAATTGAAAAGCTTGCCGAATACGAGGATTTGGAAGAACGTCTACATAAAATATTTGGAGAAGAATCTACATTTTCTCTTGCTGATGTAATTGATACTCTGGAAACGCAGCTTTCTGAACCGGATAAGAAACATCCCGTAAACGCAAGAATTTTGACTTACGAAGAAGCGGATAAATGGCAAGAATATAAAAATTTAGAAGAACAGGGCTTGCTTGTGAGATTGCCGTGTAAGGTTGGAGACACTGTTTATGTTCCAACAAGGAATTTTATTTCGGAATTGAGAATCATAATGATAGCAGTTAATATGTACGGTGCTTATTTTAGATGGATGTTGAACAGTGGAATCTATCCCAAATTGGACGGATTTTCAAGAAGTGAACTTGGCAAAACCGTATTCCTCACCCGTGAAGAAGCTGAGAAGAAGTTGGAGGAGATGAGAACTAATGGCGAATAAAACAGAAAAAGCAATCAACATCTTACGGGAACGCATTGGTTTAATCAAAAAGTATGGTCGGAGTGCACCAGAAATTATTGAGTACCGTGAAGCGTTAGAATTAGCAGTCAAAGCGTTAGAAAAACAGATTCCAATGAAAGTTTTGTACGAAGATGTTGGATATGACTTTCATCGTGATGTAAACCTGTACGCCTGCATATGCCCGTCATGCGGATTGCATATTATTGAGTTTTCAGATATTGATGTAGATTCTGAGTGTAACAGCGATAACCCAGAATATATGTTTCGTTCCAGTATGGTACATCATGCATATATTGGCATGAATAATTATTGTAACAGGTGCGGTCAGAAATTAGATTGGGGTGAGGAAAATGGCATACAACATTGATAAAAGTATTATTTCAAAAAGCATCGAGTATTATGGAGAAGAAATCCAGTCAACCGTCTGCATGGAAGAATGTGCGGAACTGATACAGGCAGTCGGTAAGATGATTCGGGAGCGGACGAGCTTTCCGATGATGATTACGACCACTTAGCTAAGAAAATCGCAGATGTACTGATCTGTGCTGAAATGCTTAAACAGATTTATTGCATCGAAGACCTACGTATCAAGAACTGGATTAAGTGTAAACAAGAAAGATTAATCAATATAATGAGGCACAGATATGAATAACAAAACATGTAACAGTTGCGTAGATAACGACAACGGGCTGTGTGACCGCAAAGGCATCCTGATAGAGGAAGATGATACTTGTGAAAATCACACAAAAACCGGATGGACTCTTTAATGGAGAAATTCATCCGAAAATCAATGTGGTAAGGGCGGAAATGTCCTTACCAGACGGGAAGGTGGCTAAATGACAAAGGTGAGTTGGATTCGATTAGAAATTGATATGTTCGATAACAAAAAAATCCGGCATATCAGAAAACTTCCAGAGGGAAATAATATTGTACTAATCTGGGTGATGCTCCTGACGATGGCAGGACGTTGTAATTCAAACGGGATTATTTTCCTGACAGAGAATATCCCATATACAAATAAAATGCTGGCTGACGAGCTGGACTTTGATGAAAGCGTGATCGAACTTGCACTTACAATTCTTGAAAAGTTTGGCATGATAACCAGAGATGGAACATTACTTTCAATTCCCGGATGGGAAGAACATCAGAATATTGACGGACTCGAAAAAATCAGAGAGCAGACCAGAAAACGGGTCGCAGAGCATAGAAAACGCCAGAAAGAATTATCAGAGGAAGAGCGTATGCCGGAGATCCCAGAGCAGATTTCTTGCGAAAAAGATTTAGTCAAGCCCGGTGACGTGCAGAAAGTGGTCGATGAATGGAATAAACTTCAGCAGTTTGGTATTCAGCCAATTGCAAGAATGACAGCAAGGCGAACGCAAATGCTGAAAGCGAGAATCCGAGAATACGGCATGGATAAGGTTATGGAAGCACTGAAAAATGTACAAAACAGTGACTTCCTTATGGGAAAGAAAACTGATTTTATGATAAATTTTGAATGGTTCGTGAAACCGAACAACTTCTTAAAGATACTCGAAAACAAATACCACAACAGGGAGGATATGCGAAATGGAACTGACGCAACTCAAAGAAATGTCGAACCACTCGTCCCACTTGGAGAATGGAACGGAGAAGAATCAGACACCCCGTTCGCTTAAATGCCCGAAGTGCAAAGGCGAAGGCACAGTTTTATGGAGAGACGAAGAGGGTCATTGGTTTGCAGAGGACTGTCCTTGTGGGATAAAGAAAAAAAGAATGGAACAGGAGAGATTAAAATTCGCCGAAATTCCTAAGATGTATAGAGATTTCGTAATGAAAGATTTGAAATCTTCAGTATATCTTAAAACAGAAAGTAAAAAAGTATTCTCACAAGCAGGACAAATTGTCAGTGATTGGCTAAAGAAGCTTCCAGAAGAATTGGAAAAAGGAGAGGGCTTATACCTATTTTCAAATGCGAAAGGCTCTGGAAAAACGATGGTAGCTTGTTGCTTGGCAAATGAAATTATCAAACGGTATGAGAAGCCAGTAAAGTTCACCACATCTCTAAGAATCCTCGATGAGATCAAGAATACATGGGGAGATAAAGGGAACGCGGAAGGAAAGTTGATAGAGGATTTGTCCAGAACAGAAATCCTTATCATTGATGACTTCGGCGCTGATTCTGGTAAGGAGTGGATTAACGAAAGATTCTATAGCATTATCAACGGGCGGTATGTCGACAGGAAAATCACTATATTCACAAGCAACTGTCAGATATCAGAACTGAAATATGATGAAAGAATTACCAACAGGATTCTGGAGCGGTCGCTCGAAATCCCGTTTCCGGAAGAATCCGTCCGGGCACATATGGCACAGCATATCAGAATGGAAATGGTACAGGGGATGCAAAAATGAGAACAATAAGCGAAATGTACAAACGTTCCGGTGGAACTGCGTATCAGCATAAATGTTCTGAATGCAGATTTTATAGGGACGGAAAGAGAGGAAAATGTCTGATGTACGGCGGTGATCGGGACTGGCATGGAAATTTTATTGCCTGTAAATTCTTCAATCTCGAAGATGATATGCCAGAAGGACAGATGAATATTTTTGATTATGTGTGAATAAGATTAATTGAGGTGATTGCATGGAAAAAGTTATTTTGATTGCCATAAACGAAAGGCTTTTTAAACTCGGACTAATCAATGAAGAAACCAGAAATAAAGTATTGGCAGAAATTAATGCAACAAAATAACGAAAAAACTATTGAATGGAGTTGAGAATAATGATTATAATATTCTTGATTCCATTCCTGCAATTACAAAGGGGAATGATTTATGAACATATATTATGCAAGGGAAAGATTAAGGACAGGATCTATTTTTGACCTAAAGTTAAAAGTGGCATATTACGCAAGAGTTAGCACGGAAAAAGTGGAGCAGCAGGTATCTATCAAGCACCAGCAAGAATATTACGAGGAATTTATTCGTTCAAATCAGAATTGGACTTTTTCGGGAGCATATATTGACGATGGAATATCTGGAATCCATGCCGAAAAGAGAGAGGAATTTCAGAATATGATTCGAGATGCAAAACTCGGAAGAGTAGATATGATCATCACGAAAGAGATTTCCAGATTTGCCAGAAACACGCTTGACAGCATTCAATATACCAGAGAACTACTGTCCTATGGAGTTTGTGTATGGTTTCAAAACGACGGGATTAATACCATTGACGAGGACAGCGAGTTCCGTTTGACAATTATGGCAGGCGTTGCGCAAGATGAACTTCGAAAACTTTCGAGCCGTATCAAATTCGGACATGCAAGGTCAATTCAGAACGGAGTTGTGCTTGGAAATCGAATATACGGATATCACAAGAAAGATGGGAAACTCACTATAGTTCCTGAAGAAGCTGAAATGATTAGGATGATATTCAGAGATTATGCATCGGGAACCATGTCTACCCCTAAATTAGAAAAGAAATTATGGGACATGGGTTACAGGAACTTCAAGGGTGGAAAAATAAACAGAGATGTTATCAGGAATATTATCAAAAATCCCAAATATAAAGGATATTTCTGCGGTGGAAAAGTGAAGATTGTCGATATGTTTACCAAAAAGCAAGAATTCCTGCCAGAATCCAAATGGGTAATATTTAAGGATGACGGGAGCCGGGTACCTCAAATCATAGACGAAGAAACATGGGAAAAGGCAAATGATTATATGAAGAAGAGAAGCGAAGCTATAAAATCTCATCGAACTTCGTTTAAGAACGGAAATCTCTTCACGGGTAAAATTTTTTGTGCTAATGACGACGCTCCGTACTGGATGAAGCAACATTATGTACGCGGAAAAGAAGATGTGAGATGGGTATGCAGTTACAAAATCAAAAACGGAGCGGATTCTTGCAGTTCACACGGTATCAGAGAGTCTGATTTAAAGAAAGTGGTCGCAAGTCTTATCAATGAATCTTCATGTAATATAGATGAAGTTATCAAGGAATACTTAAATATACTAAGAAAAGTTATTAATAATAAGCCGGATACGGGCATTGAAAAAGAAAGGCTTCAAAACCAGATTGATGCAATAAAAAAGAAGAAAGAAAAAATACTGGAATATAACCTTAATGGAGATATTTCGGACGAAGAGTTTATATCAAGGAATAAGGGCTACACAAAACAAATCATTGATTTGGAGATGGAAATTTCGAAATTAGTCCCGGAAGATGTCGAACTACAAATAGCAGAAAAACAGCTTTCGAAAATCACAGAGGAACTAAAAAGTTTTAAAGAAGTAAAAGAAGAAGATATAAATCGCCAAATTATTGATAAGCTTTTTGACAAAATAGTTGTGTCGTTGTCGGCGGATAAACAAACTGTGTGCAAATTCTATTTAAGCACTGGATGCTTGAAAATACGGGATTTGGGTGGGGTTGTTCTGAATACATGTTATTTAACAATACGTAAGAACGACACAAGGCATTTTATAGGCGAACTTGTAGCTTAAAAATAGCCCGCAAACACTGATATTTACTGGTTTTTTAACACATTTAACAGGAGTGGAATCAATGAATAATACGCATACCGCATATGACGTAATGAAAGAATATTTAATAACCGATGCAGAGTTTGACGGACTGTACCAGATACCGATGTTGCCGAAGTCAGATGCCGTACCGGGCAAAGGAATAGATTTCGTATCTTCAAAAGCCAGATCATTGAAAGGCCATAAGGACCTGACCGTGAATTTCTATATCGACGATAAAAGTTTCTTGCAGGTATGGAATCAACCGGATCAGTATATCGAACACCTGAAATGTTTCCATTCTGTTTGCAACACAGATTTTACAATTGCCTACGGTATGCCGACAGCACTGAATATCTATAACCTATACCGTAATCATGCGTTGGGGTATTACTGGTCGATGATGGACGTTAACATCATTCCGTCAGTAAATATCACAAGCCCGAAATACATGCCGTGGATATTTGACGGCACGCCACATAGGAGTGTGGTATCGTGTTGCACGAACGGGAGAGTACGGTCGAAATCTGCCAGAATGGAATTTTGTGAAAACTTCAAGGAAATGTTGGAAGCGATCGAACCAACTAAAGTTGTGATCGTCGGTATTGTACCAGATGAATTGAATGTAGACGTACCAATTATCAATCTTAACTCAAGGAGTCAGAATATGAAAGAAATATATGGAAAGGAGCAGCAGGCATGGGAACAATCAGCCAAGATGCGGCAAAACGCAGAAAAAAAGAAACAAGCCGGCAGAAGAGAAGAAGAACCAAGATTGCTGGTGCCGTAAGAAGGAAAAATATGAAAAATGATGAGCTGAATGTGTTAAAATGAAAAATTCACATCGCGCCGAGATACGTTATAGAAAATTATATACAAAATACACAAAATAAAAAAGTCGCAGGTCTGAATTAGCTTCAGATTTCTGCGATTTTTTTCAGATTTTCCCAGTTCAAACCGACCTGGTTTTGATGCTGTTTCTGACTTGTCGTACATTTCCTTGATGTTCTCGTTCCGTCCCGGAGTTATCCCGGAAACCTCCAGCCGATCAGGAACAGACCGCCAGGGATAACCCGAGAGCGGACCGGGAACAACTGTGGAAGTACCGAACCAGCGCCGGACACAGCCAGAGACAAAACCAATTCTAACAGAACGTTGTAAAACACGTTTAAAAGAGCTTTTATGCAACCACGGTAAAATATACAGGAAACAGATAAAACACGCTTAAAAAGCCAAATACGGCGTTATAGAAGCATTTAAGGCACAACCGCCCAAGTAAAAACGCCTAAAGCGTACAGAAATAAGACTGCCGGAGCGATCACAAACAAACTTCGCATAGCTTCACACGATCCGGAAACATAAATACCAGGCCGGGCAAAGCGTCCGCGCAACTATACAAAATAATAATAACCCCGTTGCGCTCTGTCGTCAATCCTTGTTATTAATTTGATATTTGGAGATTTAAGACTTTTTTATATGCTTGCGATAAAAAATATACCAGAATCACGCTAAAAGCCGTTAAAACGTCAAATAGAAGCCGATACAACTATATATAATTGTCAATGTGAATCAAACCGGGACACAATCCCCGGGAAAGTCCCAACACAGGTCACGAACCACCGCCGCCCGGAGCGGATGCAGGACACCAGAAAAAGAGCAGCGGTTTTACTGCTCTAAATAGTTTATATTTGTGACTCCGGGTAAGTCCCGGAAGAACTCCCGGAAGCCGTCAGTTATACTATATTGGCGGTCTGATGTTGGAATCATACAGCCGTTTTTAATCTCCATGCAGGAAAGCTGCAAGAATCCCGGCTTTTTCGCGGATTTATGCAGAGCGTACCGTAGGAACGACACAGCCCCAGACTGACACCGCACCGGCGGCAAGTCGTACCAGATCAGCGGGACGGAGTTGGAAGCGACCGCACTAAACACTTGCCTAGCGTCCTTTTTTGCAGCTGTTCTGATTTTATCAACAACGGAAAAATCCCCGCTTTTTATGGCGTAAATAGTCTGTTTTGACGATGGTTTTATAATTCTATCTATCATATAAAATCCCCTTTCTGGTTAGAAAAACAGGCGGAAAAGCCCCGCCCGGAATTAATGAGCATTGTTATAATACGCCTGTTCTAGTTCGTGGCATTTCTGCCATAACTCCATGTCTGAATGCATAACCCTAGAAGCATCAGCCCACGGGACATTGTCCAACAAATATTCATATTGTTTGATTTCTGGCATAGAGTGCAACCAGTTTTCCCAGTTTATACGGCTGGCATCTGCAGCATGTTCGATTTTTAGCAGATCAGCCCCCGGAACGTATCCGGGCTTTACATACCATGTAATTTTCCCACAGTCCGCAATATGGGCAATAATTTTATAATCCCCATTTTCTTCTACTGCTTTATTACAAACAGTCGTTCCATTTCCGAGACAGCACATAAATAATTTGAATTTTTTCATGTTTTTAATCCTCCTGATTTTATTTTAAAAGGCCGCTGGGGAAATGCTCCCCGGTACGCTTACCGGCCTGTTAATCGCAGATATACGACCAAGAATTTACTTTTGTTGTTCCGTATCTTTTTAAATATGCGTCAATCCGTTTTTCAAATGTTTTTCTGACTTCTTTAAAGCCGTCAATAATTTTCTGGATATCGTCCGCGCCCAGTTTTTTTATATCCTTGCAATTAATCCAACGCATCGGGGTAAATTCTGGATTATATCCGGTTCTCACCACCGTAAAAGCCTTTAATTTGCTGTCGTCTGGCTGTCCCATGTAATGAGTGTATGTATAACACTCATATTCATAACTGCTCAAACATTTTTCGAGATCCTCTATATCAGAATCAATCTTTTTTAGATTTTGTTCTTTAAAATATTGCTCACTTTTTCGGGCTAATGCTGCCATGTTTTCAGCGTCTTTCATTTCTTCGTTGGTGCAAGTACCATAAGAGCCAGCGCCAAAACAAAAGTCCTTTTTTATAGATGGTTTTTCAATGTCTGCGATATCTCCATTTGAAAATTGAACCACATAAGCGCATTTTTTCTTTGCAAAATTTTGCATGTGCTCATCTTCCCAGACCTCTGTTTTAATAATATTCATGTACATTTCTTTTAATTCTTTCTGTGTCATAACTGTTAGGCCTCCTTTAAAATGTCCAAAATCTTTTTGCAAGCTACAATATATTTCTCGGTCAGCACTTCATTTTTGAAGTGTTCGCCGCGTGTTCTGGATTCGAGCCAATCAATAACGCCGGCGCGGTTGTTTCTCAGTTCTTCCAGAAACTCATCATATGATGAAAAATCCTCATTTTTGATAAGTTCCGGGACAAATCGAGCAAAACCAAATATTGCGTTTAAGCCGTTTTGCTCCCTGTAGATGCAACCGCCGTAAAACTTGCTTGTGGTTCCGCCACAAGTTTTGTGAAGTGCTTTGCAGCCATAACACATTGTGTTATATGCCAGGCTGTCGAGTGCCAGCATCGCATCTTTTATTTTCTGCTCCTGTTCAGGAGTTAAAATCATTGTACTTTTCATAATTTCTACCTCTCTTTCTCCCGGCTCTGTGTCCGGGCTGTTTGTTCTCTGTTGATGGTTATATAATACATTATATTTAATGTAAAATCAATATACAAAATACATTAAAATTAATGTAAATAATTATGCGAAATTTGTGCATTATTTTTAATGTAAAAGTCCTTGCAAACAAAAACTACCTATTATATAATGTAGCTATGCAAAGACGATCAGAAAGGAGAAAAAAATGTTTGTATATAGACTTAACGTATTAGAAACTTTGAGCGATGCAGGATATACGCCTAGTAAATTAAGAAAAGAAAAGCTGTTAGGGGAGAATGCTATACAGTGTCTGAGAGAAAATAAAATGGTAGGGATTAAAGCGCTTGACAAAATTTGTTCTATATTAAATACGCAGCCGGGGAATATTATAAAATATGTAGATACTACAGAAAAGCAGAAACTTTAAAAATAATGCAAATCAGTATTGACAATTACATTATAAATAATGTATAATAAAGACGGTTAGAAAACCAATTACACAGCCCCGAGAGGGGCGGACAGGAGGAAAAAATGAAAGAATTTGAATTAAAACAGGTGGCCCGGAACAATTCCGAAAACTTCGGAACATCCAAAGTCACAGCGGCTTGGCTGTGCGGCACAGAGGCCCAGAAAGAGGATTTTATAAATTCTCTGGGTGAGAACTGGGTGAGAATCCCGGCGGAACTTGTTGACGAAACCGCCGAGCAGAATTTTATTTCATATGCTCGGGCATAAGGAGGAAAAAAATGCTAGAAAGAAAAATTGATCAAGCAATTGAGAAAGAAGCAATGAAAACCGGGAAGATGGGAACTGAACCGGTGACCGTAGAAATGACACTGACAAGTGGAGAAATAGAGGAGTTTAGAAACCTCGAAAAATATGACAGTAAAAATTATTTCTGGGAAGTTGAGGACAATACTCTTAGAATTTCCTACACAGAAGAAATTTAAGAAAATAGAGGAAAGAGAAATGAAGAAAACAATTGATTTATTAAACAAAGCTGTAGAAATGGGATTTGACAGAGAACAGGCACTTGCAGACATAGACGCAAGTCTTGATGCCGAACTCGAGGAAAGGCAGCCGTTGATGGAGGAAGAAATACCGGAAGACCTGTACAATGGCATCCTGTGCGGATTTGTACAAGAGAGGGAACTGGATCAGAATGATTAAAAGAATATGTTCTGTCTGCGGCAATGAGTTTAGCGGCGGAAGTGCCGCCGCTAAGTACTGCTCGGAAGCCTGTAGAAATACGCCTGTTTTTACGGACGAATTTAACGGCGAGGTGCACGGACAATTAAAAGTTATAAACGCATATAGGAAAAATAGGCGTTTATATGTTGTGTGTCGCTGTAAATGTGGAAACACATGCACTATGCGCTATGATGCTATAGCGTCCGGGAAAAATGTGTCGTGCGGATGCGTAAACAGGGAACAAAACTATTTAAAACCGGCAGATTTGGCCGGGAAAGTTAACAAATACGGATGCAAGGCAATTAAATATCTGGGAGCTGGTAAAGAGGGTTCAGATTGGTTATGCCAATGCCCTTGTGGAAAGGAATTTAAAGCCCCTGCGGGGCGTTTTTACAAGATTCAATCATGCGGATGTGCTAGACTTAGGAGCTGGGAAGAAAATATTATAAAAGCTCAAAATACAGTAAAAGAGGGGTTTGAGAAAAATACTTCGGTATTATCTATAATGCCAAGAAAAATGTTAAAAAATAATACATCTGGGGTCAAAGGCGTTTATTGGGATAGAGCAAGAGAAAAGTGGGTTGCGCAAATAGAATTTCAAGGGAAAAATTATCGTCTCGGCAGATTTAACGACATTGAGGACGCCACGGCGGCACGCAAAGAAGCAGAGAAAGCGCTATTCGGGAATTTCCTCGACTGGTTCCGCGAAGCATACCCGGAAAGATGGAAAAAATTAAACAAGTCAAAAACAAGGAGCGAAAAATGAGATCAGTAATGATACAAGGACATATGGACGCCGCCCGGTTTTCAATGCCGGGATGGAATGGCAAGCGGGGCGAAACATACCCGCTTCCGCCTTTTTCTACAGTTGCTGGGATGGTTCATTTTCTTTGTCGGTGGGATAGCTGGCATGATATGAAAATATCCGTAGCCGGAAACGGAGTCATGAACAAGCCGGAAATCTGCATGAGGTGGCGTGGCGGAACTGTCGCAGGATCAGAGACAGAGGAGTTTAAACAGCGTTTTCCGGTCAGGGTAAAATCTGGGGATTCTTTTGTGGGCTGGGTTAATACACCGATTTATGAAAGCATGGTGTCTGAGCTGGACTTGAGATTGCATATTATGCCGGAAAATCAGAAAGAAGTTGACGTAATTTACAGAAAAATCTTAACCCCCCGGACATTCCCAAGCCTGGGACGGCATGAGGACTTGATAAGAATTGACGGAGTGCAGGTTGTTGATGTTTTGCCGGCGCAGGAAATGGCGCTTGATATGTGCGCGTATGCACTGGCTACGGCAGAAACACCCGGAACTGTTTACACAGTTCATAAGGATTACACAATTAGCAAGGGAAAGCGAAGATTTAATGATGTTCAAGTAAAATATTTAGATAGAGGAACGAAAGTAATTACAGATTGTGATAATTTAAACAATCCTTGTTTTTTCATCTGATCTATAGTATTATTTAAGCAACAATTACTGATGTAATTGAATGTAAATTTAAAATGGTACTGAATAAGTGCAAATTTTAATATTTCCATTTTGGAAAGACGCAAAATAAGCCCCTGAGAGATAATCCCCGGGGGCTTTTGCTGTCTTATTCTGGCGGCGTAACGACGGCGCGGCACTCAGCCGGTAAACAGCCCCACCGCCGAAGCTGTTAAAACACATATATCACAAAACCGCCGAAGTTGTCAAGCAAAAATTTTTTATTTTGGGACTTGATTTTTAAAACCGATGTGGATAAAATAAAAATAACGACAGGCGACGGAACTCAGGACGGGAGCTGCAAGCCAGAGCGTGAAAAGAATATTGATTAATCAGCCAGATCAAGCCGGACAAAGCGCCGGAAGGTCTGGTTTTTTGTGTTTAATAGCCAGAAAATGACCGTATTACATAACGTATAAATATATAATAACTGGTTTTATAATCCCGTCCTAGATTCTAGAGACCTAGAGTTTATTAATATATATGCTATACAGTACTGTATAGATATATATATAGTTAATAAGAGTAATGTAACGGTAAAAAATAAAATTAATAGACTATTGACAAGTGATATAAAAATGTGTTAAAACAGAGTTAATAACTGAATAAGCCGAAAGGCAATAAGAATAATAAGACTATTTAAGACGATTAAAACCGAGCAGATCGGAAAGATGAAAGGGATTTTGAAAAGTCCCAGATTGTATCTGCGAACGTGTTTTTATCGTCTTTTTTTATTTCAATTTTTGGAGGTGATACAGTGAAAAAGTCAAATACTATAACAATATCTCAAAATGTAGAGGTGTATGAAAATAAAATATGGTTATTAGTAGATGAATATATTAACACTGTATTATGCATCCAACAGGAAGATTATGACAGTATAGAAAAATATAAAAAAGATATATCGAATAATCGTATTGACATGTTTTTTTATATTTCTGATCGTATTGAAAAACCAAGTAATGATGATATAGAACTACTGGACAGCATATTTAATATATATATACGTGTATGCGGTAGATATGGCATATCACCTACTTTGCAGATGTTTGGGATATTAGTTGGAATTAATAACATGACGTTTAGCGACTGGGCAAATGGAGACTATAGAACTACCTCAACGCATGGCATAACGGTTAAAAAATGGAAAGAAACCTGCGGAGCCTTTGCACTTGATAAGTTACATAATCAGGACGGTACAAACGCCAATTTGATATTTGCGTGTAAAGTAGCATATGGCATGGCAGAAACTGCACCAATTCCAGCGGGACAACAACAGGGCATCCCACAGCAAACAGCGCAGCAGATCGCAGATAAACACAGGGCGGCACTGGAGCTTCCAGAGATGGAAAGACCGGAGCTGTAACAGAATAAAAGCCCAGAAATGTACATGAGTGACGGACAAACAGTCAAGAAATAATGATAATTAGTGAAGATTATGCAGTATGTACATATATACAGTTTCAAATTGTGCAATATGTATATCAATCTATATAAAAAACTGTTGTTTTTCTTATAGATGTAATATTCTGACAATTATCTGCTATATATTTCTTCCTTGACCACTGCCGCAGGCTATTAAAGGTCAGCGTTAAGCCAAGGAAGCGGAAACCCATGGGGCGGCGGGCTTCCCTGGTAGCGTCCGGCATGGATACCGGGGAGGGGGGTGTATATAAGCCCCAGCACACACCGAGTGAGTACTCCGAGCAAAGTCACCTCACTATTTTGTCCCACATTAATAAGGAGGAACAATATGCCACATGGCAGACCTACGACTGATCCAAAGGGAGAGTCAATAAGAATCAGAATTAACGATGACATGAGAAAACGTCTTGAAAAGAAATCCTTTCAGACTGGCCAAAGCATTTCTCAGATCATACGCAATTTAATAACTGAAAACCTAAGTTAAAAAATTCCAAAAAAACAAAAAAAGAGTTCACCATGGCAGAGATAGTGATTGCAACACGATAAGCCATAAGCCTTAATGGTTTCTCTGCCATAAATAACAAGGCGATATCAGAAAGGCAGGTATAAATATGAAAATAGGATATGCAAAAGAGTCAGGCATTTGGTTTCCATTGTCTGCAAAGAAAAAGATACTTTTGAATGAAGAAATTGACACATTTGTTTGCGACTCAATAGATGAAAATAATAATTTCGAACATCTTTGTGAAAAAATGAGAAATGGTGATTCTTTGATTATTTGCGGAGCTGATGACATTGGAAATACCAAGGATGAAATCGAAGAAACATGGAGACGACTCCGTGATTTGAATATTGAAATTTATGTGCTTACAGCTCCGATGTTGTTTCAGAGAGAAAACATGACGTTAGAAGAATCATTTATAAGAGACTTGTCGCTTAGCGTACTTGCTTCTCAGGTTGAAATTGCTAATCAGAAATTAAAAGCAATAAATGATTTATGATAACCATTTACATTCACAGAAGGGTAGGAACAAGATGGAGAAAATAGTAAACAACGATGGATATCTTCGGTCAGGGCTGATGGATATTGCTAGACAGTTGCTGAATATCTGTAGCGAAACTGGTGTTTCTAATATTCAGATAGCCACATCACCTTGGAAAGAAGGCGAAGGGATTACACTTTTAGCAAAAGCTGATGATAAACCAATCCTTTCAGTAAAGATGGACACTGCCTATGAAAAAGAATAACCCACAAGGCGAATCAATCCGAATCCGGCTTACAGGACAGCTAGAACGAAAGCTCATAGCCGAAAAGAATCGAACCGGTAAAAGCGTATCGCAGATCACAAGGGAAGCCCTGGCAGAATATTTTCGGAGAAGGTAGGCAAATGTCGATACTTAAA